>SDBU01001523.1_pt1 | contig 32768 bp, 26 predicted proteins | sample 2277071 | NCBI WGS metagenome assembly SDBU01 (sample SAMN10397929, study PRJNA504765) | marine sediment metagenome | isolation source: marine sediment core GS08_GC12, 126 cmbsf | place: Arctic Ocean: Gakkel Ridge, Loki's castle | collected 2008 | reverse complement strand
AGACGCTGAGCTTTACCCCATAATCCCGCTCCAAGTAAAAAGCCAGCCTACGAGGTCCATAATGGCTTTTTTGACGCAATTTCACGATGAGCTGGGCAATTTCCTTAGGTACGGTCTTGGGATGGCTCTTAGGGCGTTTAGAGCGATCCTTAAGCCCAGGCAGTCCTTCCTTAGCGTAAGGAGTCCACCATTTGTAGAATGTCTTACGAGATATACCAAATTCTCTACATACTTGGCTTATATTGCCTATCTCCTCATACCTCTTAAACCAGGCTATTCTTACCCTGGCTCTTCTCTCTATGATATACTTGTCCATGTGGGTGACCTCCTCTGTCCAGGATTTGGGAGTTATGTCCTTCCCTTATCCTACCCGAGTTGTCACCCATCAGGGTTTGTTGAGACCCCACCCAACCCCTTTCTCTCCACCCCCACTGTATACCATGTATCATAACATTACTATTATACAGCCAGGCTATATTGACAAACTTTGCAAAAGTCAAATATTCTATGAGCTGAGGATGCTTTGTGACTGAGATAATCTTGGGAAATGTCAGCCCTTTTATATGCTACCCAGGATTTATCGAGTAGTGTCCCAATGTGGTATATGCAGGAGGACAAAGATGGGAGAGAAGCTAAAGGACAGGGTGGCAATAGTGACCGGGGCTGGAACGGGCATTGGAAGGGCAATAGCCATCGCATTTGCCAAGGAGGGGGCTCACCTAGTAGGGGCAGCAAGGCAGGTTGAGAAATTACAAGAGACGGCAAAGGAGGTAGAAGCCTTAGGGAGGAAATTCTTGGCGATAAGATGTGATGTCCGTAGAAAAGAGGATTGCGAGAATGTCGCCCGTGAGACCGTAAAGGAGTTTGGGAGGATAGACATACTGGTGAACAATGCAGCCAATATGATAAATACTCCGTTCTTAAAGATAACACCGGAGGAGTGGGACGATGTATTAGCCATAAACCTGAGAGGGTATGTGCAAATGTGCCAAGCGGTGCTACCGCAGATGGTAGAGCAGAAGAAGGGGAAGATCCTGATGGTTAATTCAAGTGAGACTCTCATGGGTCTCTACATTCACGGTCACTATGTAGCATCGAAGGGTGCAGTCGCTTCCCTAACCAGATCCCTAGCCTCCGAGTTTGGACCAAAGGGATTCATGTAAATGGCTGGTACTGTGGATACACTCCTGAGACGGAAGGATCTAAGGAAGTTGCCAGAGCAGCCGTTTTATCGAAATATGGAGCAAACAGTTCGCCGGAATTTATAGAAAGCATTTTATCAAAATATGCTGAACCAATAATTGCTATGACACCCTTGAGAAGGTTAGTCCGTCCTGAGGATTATCAGGGTATAGCGGTATTTTTAGCCTCCGATGATAGTGACTTTATAACAGGGCAGACTGTTTCTGTGGTCGGGGGAGCGATTATGCTATAGGAAAGCCGTAGCTCTGCTTCGACAGAGAGAGTCAAGACATCAGAAGCAAGGTTCATAAGGCTGAGAGGTTATTTAGTTCGCTTCAACCTTAACAGGTATACGAATAGAAGGGAGAGCTGAGTAATGGAAAAGTGGGATGCGATAGTGGTGGGGGGTGGACTTGGTGGACTTGTATGTGGTGCTTTTTTGACTAAGGCTGGCAAAAAGGTCTTACTGCTAGAGATGAGAAGTAACATAGGCGGCAGGGCGACCAGTGCCTTCTTACGCTTGGCAGCAGGTATGATCTCCGATTCTCTTTCTCTTCCTACTGATGGATTTACAGTGCAAACTATACCTCCCGGCTCGTACGCAGTATCAACACACCTGTCACAGCTAAGGCATCGACGGATTTTCTCAAACTCGCCGCGCAGGGCTTTGTTGGGCAACTCAGGGTCTGCAACCAATGCTTTGCAGAGCCCTATTAAATCCGCTTTCTTTGTTTCCAGGACCTCTTCTGCCAGTTGAAGATCGTTTAACCGGACTGCAACAATCACGGGCACATTTACCACTCGTTTTATTTCCTCAGCATACTTTACGTTGCAACCGTATGGTATATCGAACGGGGGCACGATTGTAGGAAAGCCACCAAACACGCTTGAAGAAACACTGATTATGTCTACACTCGCTTCTACCAGTCGGCGTGCGATTACTTTAGCGTTATCAATAGTAAGCCCTCCTGCTACGTAGTCGGAGCCGTTAATACGAAATCCAATCGGGAAATCAGCCCCTACTTTTCTCTAATGCTCTTTATAATTTCTAGGGCGAACCTCATCCGCCCGTCTAGATCACCACCATATTCATCATTGCGAATATTGCTTTGAGGCGAGAGAAATTCATTCACCAGGTACCCATGAGCCCCATGTACCTCAACAAGGTCAAATCCAGCCTCTTTTGCCCTCCGGGCTGCCTCCCCATATCTCTCCACCATTGTTCTTACCTCCGTTCGGGACAATTCCTTTGGCACCTCTTGTCCTCGTCCCCAGGGCAATGGAGAGGGAGCCACCATGGGCCCGTAGGTTCCCTGACCTTGTCTGCCTTGATGCTGTAGTTGGATTCCAGCTAATGCACCACTTGCATGCACGGCATCGACTATATCTCGGAGCCCAGGAATAATCTTGTCATCATAAATGCCCATGCACGTAGGTCCAGCAGAGGCAATGTCTACCATGCCAGTTTCAACCATAATTAGGCCGGCGCCGCCTAAGGCACGGGCGACATAAAAGTCCTTGGTCTTCTCAGTTACGGTCAGATCCCCTGTAAACCCCGTTACTATAGGTGCCAAAACAATGCGGTTTTTCAGCCTAAGCCCTTTTATCTCTAATGGTGTGAACAGGATGCTTCTGCTCTTACTGGCTCGCGGTTGATCCCCAGCTCTTGTTGACTCATCACTCCATTTTCTTTCCATAACCTTTACTCCTCCTGCACTAAGTTATTGACCTTAAAGAACTGAGATTCCCCATATCAACTTCTGATAGGACGAGCGATGAAGGGGAATAAATGCGTCTTAAAATCGTAGGTATATCAGGCGTTACCCAAGCTATCACCCAGCCCTCTCCGCAATTAGAGCAATATGCCTCCCGCTGGTCAGGTTCAAGCTCTATCCTGGAGGTGCTCCCTATAATCCTTGGAGAAGTGAAGAGCATAATCCTTCAAGGGAAATCCCATGGGCATTGCTCAGCTCACCTCGAAGAGGGGTGATAGATATTCTCCTCTCCTCTACTGCCCATCTATCGCTCCCTACATCCCTATCCCATTGAGGTTCTCCACGCACAATCCAGTAATAGTCTCTTTTCCCATCATTCCCACTTTCAATAAGGTCAGCATAGCTCCTTCGAGCTAGTCTGGTGAGCTCAATCCCTTTTATTTCATCTCGGGGTAGATTTGGCAGATTTATATTCAGTAGCAAGCCTTGAGGCAAGGAATTGGTGGCAATTTTATTTACTAGTAGGCTCCCCAATTTGGCAGCGACCTTGAAGTGCATATTTCCCCCTACTTCTACCGATAAGGCGATTGCCGGTAAGCCATGGAGGTAGGCTTGCAATGCTGCTCCTACTGTCCCTGAAATGAGAACATCATCACCCAGATTCGCCCCCTCATTGACGCCTGAAAAGACTGCCTCTATCCCCTCTCCCAGCATCCCCAAGGCTAGGATGACGCTATCACTGGGGGTGCCTTCTACAGCATAAGCCTTTATACCGGCTACTAAGGGTCTAACCTCTCTAAGCCTCAGAGGCTGGTGAAGTGTAACCGCTGTGCCTATAGCACTCTGTTCTCTATCTGGGGCTACTACTATTACCTCCCCTACCTTTTGTAGCTCTGCGACGAGCGCCCACAACCCTTTAGCATATATGCCATCGTCATTGGTGACTAATATTTTCACTTTAACATTCCGCCTTGCCGACCAGCAGAGCTTGTTTAAGCTCCTCCAACCTTTCATTAAATGGCTGAGCTAGCTCGTTTAACTTTAGCTGCCATTCTTCCCTGGCTCGGGGATTAATTGCCTCAATTGCGCTTCCCGATATCCTTAGCTGGTGCAACATCTCTTTGGCTGACCTCTCTATTTCCTCCCCTCTCTTCCGTTTCATCTGCTCATATTCATCGAACAATTGTTCGAACTCCTCCCTGGTTTTCTCCATCCCACCCTCTTGCCTTAGGTGAAAGACCCCTCCTAGCACCTTCTCAAGTAGTTGGTGATTCCCCAGCTCTATTGATTGAACCAATTTTGCTACAACGACCTTCCTCACTAACTCTCTTTCCTCTCCCTCATATTTGTCCAGCTCTACCTCCAATTGCCACAAATCAAGCCCGCTAAGATACTTGCTAGCCAATGCCTGCCCTATCGAGGTGCACCTCTCCTCTCTTTGTCTCCTGATTTCCTCAGGGGATAGCTTACCCAGTTTTTCCACCTTCTCCAGAGCAATTTCCCAAGCGCTTTTTATCTCTCCCATACTAAGAATCTCCCTCCTTAAAGTGAGAAAGCAGGAGAATTGCATCCTGCTCTCTCAACTGAGCTTTATCAAAACCCGAGCTGCATGAATCTATGTCCATTATATCTAGCAGTTAACAGCCGCCGGCTCTTTCCTATTTTGGCTGCCGAGCCTGGATTCGAACCAGGGCTTAGGGATCCAAAGTCCCTTGTGCTACCGCTACACAACTCGGCAATCTTCTTCACAATTTGCAATCTTTAAAGCCCGCCGTGCTCCTCTATCAAGCTCTTATACTTATTCTCAGCTCTATTCCAATTCCTCATAACTCGAATTGTTATCATACTCTTACCACCTCCCCAGGCGGGAAGTCCATCATCGCCTCTCTTACTCCAAAGTTCAACAGTGTAATATCCAAGTGCCTTGCTTCGCCATATAGTTATACCACTGCCATTTCTAAGGAGAGCCTTGTGAAGCAAAATATATCCTGGCCAACATTCCTCTCCAGGTATCAGATTTTTCCACTCCTTCACTGCTTCAATCATCTCTCCTCCAAGGTTTCGCTTGGTGCCGAAGGTCGGATTCGAACCGACATGAGAGTTGCCTCCCAACGGTTTTTGAGACCGCCGCGTCTACCATTCCGCCACTTCGGCTGGAGCGGAAGATGGGATTCGGACCCACGACCTTCTCCTTGGCAAGGAGACGTTCTACCGCTGAACTACTTCCGCCTGTGCCGAGGAGCGGAGTCGAACCGCTGACACGCGGATTTTCAGTCCGCTGCTCTACCACCTGAGCTACCTCGGCTCAGCAAATATTTTAAGCTCTTCATTTTACTAATGTCAAGGTTAGATTTTAGACATAAGCCCTCATTTGTATCCAAGCTGAGGTTGGCGTGGTATAATGTAGGCAAAGGATTTGTTCATCAAACCTAACCAAGAGGATTTGAAGAGGAGGCTAGATGATTCAGAGCAAAGGCTTCCATTATTGCGACGCTTGCGAGTCAAAAAGACCTCACTCAGCGTTGGTGTCCATAGGAGAAAAGGTATTTGTCCCAGGGGAGAGCAGAACTGAATATACATTCTTCCAGTGCTCACGATGTGGGCACGTGTGGCAACATATAGAGGACAGTGGGCTGGGAGGGCATGCGTCTTTCTATTCTTTGCTGACTAAGCCATAGTGTCCCCTCTCAAGAATTGCCCTACGCCACCCCCCCTATAGAGCCTAAGGCTATCCTCTACTCTTTTGCTTGGAACGGGCTTTCTCAATAGCCCTGACTAGCTTCCCTTTCACCTCTTCGGTGTAGCCACTTTGTTCCATTTCCTGCAAAGACTCTTCTACAGCTTTAATCAACCTATTGAGCTTCATACTGAGTCCCTTCACTGCCCCCGTATAGTCTCCATACACCATACAACCTCCTACCTATCGACTGGTAACTAACACAGTCTCCATTGTCTTAACCCTGTGATAGGTGTATTGTGGTTATTCTACCCCTTGCTTAACTAGTTGACAATAGGTATTACACGCTCCACACAGGCTTAAATTTGTATTCAAGCTGGGTTTGGGGTGGTATAATGTTGGCGAGGAGGTGGACAGCATGATTGGAGCAATAAATGCCAAAAAGAAAGCCCGTTCTTGGTTTGATTCTCTGAGTCGACAGGACCTTGATGCGTTCTTGGCTGGCTGGGCAGAAGATGCTACTTTCGTCTATTATACTGGCTCCAGTATAAGCGGGGAGATAGAAGGCAAGGAAGCCATAAGAAAATGGTTTCAAGGGTTGATGGAGCAATTCCCGTTGACCAGCTTCACTGCGAAGAACATCTTTGTTGAAAACCTCTTTACTCTTGGTTCCACCAATACAATAGCTATAGTTTGGGATGTCAAATGGCAATATAAAGGCGGACAAGAAGGTGTAAGCAGCGGGATTACCATAGTCCATGTAAAGAAGGGCAAAGTTGTTCTAATGCGTGAGTACATCCCCAAGCCTGTGGAGTCGTGGCACAGTCATGTGCAAAGGTGCATTTCGCAAAGCCCAGTAGGATGAAACCTCGTTCAGGCCATCGCTCTATAAAGCCTAAGGCTATCCTCAAACTTTATGCTTCTGGTGTAGTGCTTCTAGCTTCCGAATGCGGGCCAAGCCGAAGCTATGGTTCTGGGGGATAGTCCTTCTCAGCGGGAGTCTAAGAATTCGGTTAACAGTAGCTCGGAATTGGTAAACAGTTTTGCGTTTGGTAGCTCCTTTTCAGTCCGCTGCTCTACCACCTGAGCTACCTCGGCTCAGCAAATATTCTAAGTCTGTAGTCTCCCCTATGTCAAGCAGATTATCTTGAGGGCATTCAACTGTCACTCTGAACGACAGTGAAGGGTCTCTAGATTCTTCGCTCCGCTCAGAATGACAGGTAGGATTGGTAAACAACCTCTCATCGCCTCAAAACTATGGTCGTGGAGGATTGCAATGGTAGAGAATACGAGATTATAATTGAATCTCTGAAAAGGAATGGCTTATCCCGATAGTATCCTCCGCAAAGTTGTTAAGCCAGCTCGCTATACTGGTGGTGAGTGGAATAGCATCGTTAAGGAGTGGGACAGGGCTGAAGTAAGGTTTGTGATTGCCTATCCTGACCTATATGAAGTTGGTATGTCTAACCTCGCTCTACCTATCCTTTATGATTTGCTTAACCGACAACCTGGGGTGCTGGCTGAGCGGGCATTTGCCCCCTGGGTTGGTATGGAAGCGGCACTGCGTCAGGGGTCTATCCCCCTTCTCAGCTTAGAATCCGGGCACCCTTTGAGAGAATTCGATGTTATCGGCTTTTCTTTGGGTTACGAGCTTACCTATACTAATGTATTGAATATGCTTGACCTCGCTGGTATCCCAGTCTTGGCTGGTGAAAGGAATGACTCATACCCTGTGATAATAGCTGGAGGTGGCTGTGTGGTTAATCCTGAGCCGATGGCAGATTTTATTGACCTATTTGTCATCGGTGAGGGGGAGGAGGTAACCCTGGAATTGGTTGAAACCTTGCGGAGGTGGAAAAAGGAGGGGGGAGGGAAGGAGGAGCTATTGCCTCAGCTAGCCGCTATCCCTGGTATCTATGTGCCTGGGTTGTATCAGGTCGATTACCACCCTGATGGCATCGTGACTGGTATTACGCCTATAGCACCACAGGCGAAGCCCAGCATCAAGCGGCGCATACTTGCAGAACTACCCTCGCCGGTTGTAAGTCCAGTGGTTCCTTTTGTGGAGACGATTCACGACCGCGGTGCGGTAGAGATTCAGCGTGGCTGCACTAGGGGATGCCGCTTCTGCCAGGCAGGGACAATCTATCGTCCTCAGCGCCAGCGCCCCCCACAGGAGGTGGTGGAGGCGGTGGGGCAGCTAATGAAGAACTGCGGCTACGAGGAGATTTCCCTGCTTTCTCTTAGCACCAGCGATTATACGGGTATTGATAGCTTGGTGGAAACCTTGGTCAGAGTCTATCAGGGTTATCCTCTCAGCATATCCCTCCCCAGCCTGCGTATGGACAGCTTCTCCGTAAAATTGATGGATTCCCTCCGTTTCAAGAAGAGACCTGGGCTTACCTTTGCCCCGGAGGCAGGGAGTGAACGGCTGCGAAGGGTTATCAATAAGGCTTTCCCTGAGGATGATATGCTTGAAACCATAGCTACGGCTTTGGAAAAGGGGTGGAGAAATTTCAAGCTCTATTTTATGGTTGGCTTACCTACGGAGGATATGGAGGATGTAGAGGGCATCGTGCACCTGGTAAATAAGATGCTCCACCTGAAAAGAGGGGAGCAACCCAGGCTCAAGCTTAGCCTATCGACATTTGTGCCCAAGCCGCATACCCCCTTCCAATGGGTAGCCCAAAGTAGTCAGGAGGAGCTAAACCTCAAACACCAGTTGCTCAGGCAAGGTCTGCGCCGTATGGGGATTCGTCCATCATGGCAGGACCCTGAGGTAAGCCTTCTGGAAGCCGTGCTGTCGCGAGGGGACCGAAGGGTAGGCAGGGTGATTCACCGCGCCTGGCAGCTTGGTTGCAGGTTCGATGCCTGGAGCGAGTGCTTCAATTATGGAAATTGGCTCAGGGCTTTTGATGAAGTGGGGCTTGAGCCGAGTTTCTATGCTCATCGCCAGCGCAATCTGGATGAGCTACTGCCCTGGTCTCACATTGATGTAGGGGTGAGCCTTGCTTTCTTGAAACAAGAATACCAACGCAGCTTGGAAGGGGAGGAAACCCCCTACTGTAATCAGGGGCGCTGCAATGCCTGTGGTCTGGAGCAGTGGCAACCAAGTTGCCAGAGGAAATGCAAGGAGCGAAGCTAGCTTTGTATCTCTTTTCCCATTTTCCCCTTTACCCGCTGCAAACCCTCTTTTGCCATCTGCTCATAGGGAGACTTTAGCTTATGGAATATCTTTGCCGCCTCTGAGTATTCTCCCCAAGCCTTCTCATATTCTCCCTTTTCCTCATATAACCTCCCCAGTTGACCTAGGCTGTTGGCGATTCCCTTTTTATCCCCCAATTCCTTAAATATGCTCAGGCTCTGCTCATAGAGCTTAGCTACTTCGGGATAGTTGCCCTGAAGATAACGGATATTGCCCAGTTGATGAAGGCTGATGGCGATTCCCCTTTTATCCCCCAATTCCCTTGCAATGTCCAGGCTCTGCTCATAGAGCTTAGCTGCTTCAGGATAGTTGCCCTGGTGATGCTGAATCATCCCCAGTTGGCCTAGGCTAGTGGCGATTCCCTCTTTATCCCCCAATTCCCTTGCAATCTCCAGGCTCTGGTTATAGAGCTTGGCTGCTTCAGGGTAGTTTCCCTGGTCTTGCTGAACTATCCCCAGTTGATGGAGGCTTTTGGCGATTACCCTTTTATTCCCCAATTCTCGTGCAATGTCCAGGCTCTGCTCATAGAGCTTGGCTGCTTCAGGGTAGTTGCCCTGGGCATGCTGAATCATCCCCAGTTGATGGAGGCTGTTGGCGATTCCACTTTTATCCCCCAATTCCCTTTTGAGCTTCAGGCTCTGCTCATAGAGCTTGGCTGCTTCAGGATAGTTGCCCTGCAAATAATGGATATTGCCCAAATTATGCAAAACAGCCGCAATCCCGCTTTTATCTTTTAGCTCAGTAGTCAGGGCTAGGCTTTCCTGAAGGGATTCCAGCGCCTGCGGGTATTCGCCCTTTGCTCGAAGAAGCTCTCCTAAGGTGAGCAAGAAGCTGCCCCTTACCTCTTTACTCTCGACTTCTTTTAGCAGTTTGCGATAGATTCTTATCCTGCGGTTCAGCTCATCAATATTTTCATAGAAGGGTGTTTCTTCTGCCAGTTGATGCAGAAATTGCATCATCTCCTGTGAGAGGGGTTGAAAGTGGAAAACAGAGGTTCGAGCTACCCAAAAATCGGGAGCGAACCTGGGCAGATATTGAGCCAGCCACTCATTTATCCATAGCAACACCAAGTATGGGAAATCGAGGAAGAAATCCCTCTGCTGGTTGAGAACCTGAAGGGATTCAGGACGCCTGGAAAAGTCCTGCTCTGAGGGCAATATGGTATCTTCCAAGCCGGAGACTGAAAGCACTACCCTGGAGCCGCTAGGCTGAAAATCCTGGCTCTCTATAGCTGTCTTGATAGCTCGGACAAGGCTCTTCTGACCTCTATCCAAGTTTATATAGAGGAAGGCTACATTATCTAACTGGGAGGATAAATCCTTTATAATCCTTTGACGCAAAGCAGGAGAATTGCAGATGCATATTGCCAAAGCTCCCTTTTCTGCCCTGCCGAGCAGGGTGAGCAGCTCCTTTAGCCTTTCCTGAGAGGGAAGCTCAAGATACTGAGTGGCTTGCTTCACTTGACTAAATCCTTCTCCTTTAGCAAGGGAACAACGGCGGGATGCACATCATGCCATCTGCCCTGGTCATATTCCAGGGCTGCCAGCCAGTGCAACAGGTCTCTCAGCTTCTCATCGTTATCAGTCATCTTATTTTGGTGAATCTCTGCCAGCTTGGGATAATATTCCCCGGGGATGGACATGCGGTAGGTATTGGTCAGCATTTCGTATTCCTCATCTACCATATTCCAGGTTATCCTCGGCGCTCCCTGAGCGATAGCCTTGATGCAGCAGGTTTCTGCTATAGAAAGTAAATCGCTCAATACACCATCGGAGACCTTTATTAGATGGTCTAAAGCTTCTGGTTCAAACAGACTTTCATCGATGCGTCTGGAGATTATCCGCTTCAGGAAATCCAAGCCAAGTTGGTGGGGAGAACCATCCTTATTTCTGGTTTTTATCATAGAAAGAACATCTGGGCGACCGAATTGGGTCTCAATTTGCCTAAACTCTGGCTCATGGATGAGGGAAATAGGAACAGTGTAGATAATCTTGAAATTGGGACGAATTAAGGACTGGGCATGCCCATAGAAAATCCTCTTGGCTGGTTCGGTATCAAGCTTATCCAGGTCATCAATTATCACCAGGGGCTTTTTCTTTGATTTTTGGCGGATAGATTCGGCTATAAGGTTGCTCCTCTTGATAACCTCTGAGGTTCTGGGCAGGAGGCGCTGGCGAATCTCGTTACGGGAGCCAGCATCGCTGCGGAAGCCGACTCCAAATTCAACTATCAAACATTTTAGCTTTGCTCCCAAATCCCATCCCTTCGTCTTCTGCTCAACTGTAGTCTTTATCACTTCAGTGCTATTCTGAGTGAGCCAATCATTCAGGTCTGAAATAAGGTCTTGCTCGATAGGTAACCCTTGCTCTACAGCGCCCTCATATAGCTTAAGGGCATTAGTTACCAATATATCAATGTAGTCTATGTCGCCAACTTCCAGCTCATCGAAAATGGAATAGAAAGTAATAAAATATTGGCTCTGGAGTTCAAACATCAGGTGGTAAAGCTCTGTGCTTTTCCCGCTACGGCGGTGCCCACTATAAAGAATCTTGGAGGGGGTCTGGTCTATCAAAAGCCTGGTTTTAAGTCTCTCAATGCGTTCATCCCCTCGAGGAACATAATAAATATCAGAGATGCTTTTATCTCTCAACTCCTTAGCAAGGCGGAGATTATTGAAGCCATCAGTGAATTTGTCAGCTATTTTCCTTTGTTTTGCCATCTTTCCTCCCACTAAATTCAGAATTTGTAGGACACCCTAAGCGGTAGCCTTTGCTGCCTCAACTGCTTTCTCTGTTTTCAGCGTCACCCTCAGCGCCTCGTCAATATGCTCCACAAAGATAAACTGAAGCTCTTCCTTTACTTGCTGGGGAATCTCCTCCAAATCCTTATCATTTTCCTTGGGAAGAACCACTTTTTTAATACCGGCGCGGTGGGCTGCCAGAATCTTATCTTTTACCCCTCCCACTGGCAAGACCTTCCCCCGCAGGGTGATCTCCCCCGTCATCCCCACCTCCTTGCTCACCGGACGCTTGGTTAGGGCAGAGACCAATGCAACTGCCATAGTAATGCCAGCAGAGGGACCATCCTTAGGAATAGCTCCAGCGGGAACATGAATATGAACATCGTTATGCTCATAGAAGTCCAGGGCAACTCCTAGGGAGTCGGTTCGAGAGCGGGTATAGGTTAAAGCTGCCTGAGCCGATTCCTTCATCACCTCGCCAAGATGTCCGGTAAGGATAAGATTCCCCTTGCCTGGAACCAAGGTAGCCTCTACGAAGAGGACATCGCCGCCTGCTGGAGTCCAAGCCAGCCCTGTAGCTACTCCTATTTCATCAGCCTCCTCTGCCAGCTCATACCTGAATTTCCACGGACCGAGGTAATCATGAAGTTTTTCTGGTGTAATTATAGCAGGTTGTTTTCTTCCCTCCACCACCTCCCGAGCCACCTTGCGGCAGATAGCACCGATTTCCCTCTCCAGATTTCTCACCCCAGCCTCTCTAGTATAGTTCCGAATTATGCTCAGCACAGCCTCATCGGAGAATTGCAGCATCTCTGGGCTGAGCCCATTTTCGGTTAGCTGTCTAGGGATGAGAAACTTGTTGGCAATATGCAACTTTTCCTGCTCCGTATAGCCGGGGAGTTCAATCACCTCCATCCTATCCTTGAGGGCAGGGGGGATGGGGTCAACGATATTGGCTGTGGTGATAAACATCACCTTGGATAGGTCGAAAGCCACATCTAGGTAGTTGTCGGCAAAAGTGAAGTTCTGCTCTGGGTCTAAAACCTCCAGCAGCGCTGCTGAGGGGTCGCCACGAAAGTCGATGCCCACCTTATCGATCTCGTCTAGCATGAACACCGGGTTATTGGATTCAGCTCGGCGTATTCCCTGGATAATCCTGCCAGGAAGGGCTCCTACATAGGTGCGGCGATGCCCTCGAATCTCAGCCTCGTCCCTGATACCACCTAAAGACATGCGGATAAACTTCCTCCCCAGAGCACGGGCAATAGACTGCCCCACCGAGGTCTTACCTGTCCCAGGGGGACCAACAAAGCAAAGGATAGGACCCTTCATATCTTCCTTCAACTTACGCACTGCTAAATAGTCAAGAATCCTCTCTTTTACTCTATCCAGGTCATAATGGTCTTCATCGAGGATCCTGGCAGCCTGGGCAATATCAAGATTATCCTGAGTGCTCTTTTGCCAGGGGAGGCTGGTTAGCCAATCCAGGTAGGTTCGGGATACTGTATACTCAGCAGCAGCCGGGGGCATCTTGCTTATACGGTCAAGCTCCCTCTCCGCCTCCTTTTTAGCCTCGGGAGGGAGTTGAGCTTTCTCAATCTTTCCCTTTAGCTCGTTTATCTCCATAGTGCGCTCATCAGCTTCGCCCAGTTCCTGCTGGATAGCCTTCAATTGTTCCCTGAGGTAGAACCCCCGTTGTGCCTTATCCATCTCACCCTTAATCTGTGACTGTATCTTGCTTCCTAGCTCTAATAGCTCTGTCTCCCTATTGATATACCCGGTTAGTTTCCTGATGCGCTCGGTAACATCCAGTGTCTCCAGTATCTCCTGCCCTTCCTCACGGCTGAGGTTGATGTGGGCAGCAACAAAGTCGGTCAGGTTGCCTGGCTCAGGTATATTCATAGCAGCGACGCTCACCTCCATAGGAAGGTTGGGAGCAAGCTCCACTACCTTCTGGAACATGCTCACCAGGTTTCTAGTTAGAGCTTCAAGCTCGGTAGTTTTTTCTACCTTCTCTTTGATTACTTCTATTTTCCCTTTGAGGAAAGGCTCAGTTTGGATTATCTCCTTCAGTCGGATTCTAGCCAAACCTTGAATGAAGGCGCGGATTGAGCCATCAGGCATTTTGAACATTCTGGCTATAAGGGCTGCTGTCCCTATAGGATAGAGATTATCTGGGGGTGTTTGCTCAATATCCCGTTCGGCAAACATACCAATAATCTTATCTTGAGAAACCGCCGCATCAATGAGTTGGACGGCTTTTTGTTCCTCTGTGCCTAAGGGAATGATTATAAGTGGGTAGAGGATATTCTCCCCGCTAGGAAGGATAGGCAGCTCTGAGGGGATACGTGCCTTTGCAACTCGTTTGGTTTCTCGATTTACCGTTACCATAGCTTACCTCTATTTACTCGGTACCAATCTATGATACTGTGAGGTCCTTAAGGAATTCCTCAATCTCTTCATAAAATAAATTCATAAGGCTGTAATTGTAATTCCGTTTATATCTGTCTATCAGCAAGTCACAAACTCTCATAATTAGCCTCTTGTCAACGTCCTTTTTCGCCCCTTCCCAGTTATCTTCCATCCATTTGCTCAACTCAGCAATCAATTTTGTTCTATCCATCCCATGCCCTATTGGGTCAAATGCTCTATAATCAGAGAAATCCTTATCTAACTCATGCACGTCGTCAATAAGGACTACTGTTGGCTTACCTAGAGTCTTCAGAAGGCCAAGCTCAAAAGCAACATTCAATCTCCTAAAAGACAAATCTGTAATTCCGTATTTACAACACTGAATGATGTAACAGATTCTACACAATCTCGGTTTGTCGAGCCCCTCCCCTCGGACTAGGCTTGGCTTGAGTTCATGCATAAAAATGGTGATCCAAAGAGCTATTTCAAGCTCAGCATACTCTTGTTTATAAGGAATATTCATAAAAACAGCAAGAGGATTATATTCCTCACGAATTTCCAGCCTATAGATGGCACCTTTTATTTGATAAAAGGCATCCTTCAACATGAGTGGGATATTCAACCAGTGTTCTAGCAGGCTTCTTTTTTCTCCTAAAAAGCCCCAGAAGTTTTTTAACACGAGTTCTTGCATTCATTTTTGCCGAACGACTAATTGTCCATTTTCCTTTTTTAATACAAAAGGTCGGTAGTATAATGGAAATTCATCTCCTTCTTCCAGTGCTTCATCAAAAGCCGTAACAAATGATGTTATTACCTGATAAGCATGGTCGAAGGTGCATTTCCTTCGTTTAGCAAACTCTGATGCGAGTTCATTTATAAATTCCTCATTCACTGTTCGTCCCTCCTTTCTCCTGTTAGCCTTAACTCGTTTTTATCTTCACTCTGAGGGTTTGCTCCTTTTGCGCTTTAGGGAGGACAATCTCCAAGAGCCCGTCTTGGTAGGAAGCCCTAGTTTGCCCAGGGTTGACTTGTGCTGGCAAAACTATCCCTCTCTCGAAGGGACCCTTATGGATCTCTATCTGATAATAGGTTCTTTTGCCGGTTGTAAGAGTGTCTCTTCTTTCTCCCCTGATAACCAGGGTATTGCCCTCGACCACAACCTCTATCTCTTCTTGCAGCACCCCAGCCAGCTCTGCCAATACCACTATATCCTCTTCTGTCTCGTATACATCTATAGCTGGCTCCCATACCCCGGGAGCAAAATGCACCATTGGCGGCTTGGAGCTACCAAAGTAATCAAGCAATCGCTCCATCTCTCGTTGCATAGAATCAATGTTAGTCAGCCAATCACGACGAAACTCAACCATAGCGTCCCTCCAATATAATATTCAAGCATTTACATTATACAGCAGATGCACTCGAGGGTCTATATATCTGAAAGAGCTGCCGGATCTGCCACAAGGGGCATGCCTATGGTACCGTGGTTTCCCTTTCAAAGGGAGGCTACAGAAACAACCTTATTGCCTTGGGCTAACCTCATAAGCCTTACCCCTTGAGTGCTTCTGCCCAGAATGGGGATGCTATCCATCCCCATCCGGATAATGTCCCCTTTAGCAGATATAAGCATCAGCTCTTCAGATGGTGAGACCTGCTTGGCTGCCACAATTGTGCCTGTCTTTTTGGTGACTCTATGGGCATATAATCCTTTTCCACCACGGTGGTAGGTTGGATAAGCATCTATAGAGGTAAGCTTACCAAATCCCCTGGTGGTTATGGTGAGGAGATAGGCACCTGGAGAAATAGTATACATGCTCACTATACTGTCATCGGGAGAAAGCCGTATCCCCCTCACCCCCCGGGCTGTTCTGGAGGCAAGTCCAAGCTTATCAACAGCAAATCTTATTGCCTTCCCCTTCTCACTTATGAGGATAATCGTATCGCCTGCCCCAGCCAGACTGGCCGCTCTCAGCTCATCGCCTTCCTGAAGAGGCATGGCGATAAGCCCTCTCTTTGCAGAGGCGAATTTCTCTACGGCAGTCCTCTTTATCTTGCCCCTGCGGGTAACCAGGAGAAGAGAGCTACCTGGCACAAAGTCGGTCACCACTACCGCTGCTGTTATTTGCTCTTCCGGGTCAATGGGTAGCAAGTTAATGAGGGGCATTCCTTTGGCAGTTCGCGAGACATCCTGAGGAGCTCGGTGGCATTTAAGAGGGAATATCCTACCTCGGTTGCTAAATAGAAGCAAGGTATCATGTGTGTCAGCCAAGAGAAGGAAATGAGCACTATCTAACTCCCTAGTCGCCATCCCGCTAATACCCTTGCCACCTCGGTGCTGTAGTTTGTAGGTATCACTGGGGATGCGCTTGATATATCCCTTGGTGCTAAGGGTAACCACCATCTCCTGGTGGGGGATTAGGTCTTCATCGCTAAACTCCACTACCTCGGAATCACCGAATTGAGTTCGGCGGGAATCACCGTATTTGGACTTAAGCCCTGCAATCTCCTCCTTAATAAGGAAAAGTATCTTTCTCGGATTGGCTAGGAGATCCTCCAGAGAAGCGATGGTTTCCAACACCTGTGTATACTCATCGAGGACTTTTTGGCGTTCAAGGGCTGCTAATCGACGCAGTTGCATATCCAAGATTGCCTGTGCCTGGAGATGAGATAAGCCAAAGCAGCGCATCAATTCATTTCGTGCTTCCTCTGCACCTTTGGAGCGGCGAATAGCAGCAATTACCTGGTCAATTTGATCGAGAGCAATTTTCACCCCTTCCAGTATATGGGCTCTTGCTCTAGCTTGCTGTAGCTCGAATCTGGAGCGGCGGGCTATAACCTCGTGCCTGAAGTTCACATAATATTGAAGCATTTCCTTAAGGTTGATTACCCTGGGCTGTCCATCCACCAGGGCAAGCATATTAATAAAGAAAGCCGACTGCATAGCAGTATGCTTATATAGGTTATTGAGAACCTGCTCTGGCTGTGCCTCCCGCTTTAACTCAACTGCGATGCGCATCCCCTGCCTATCCGACTCATCACGCAATTCACTGATACCTTCTATTTTTCTCTCCTTCGCCAGTTTGGCAATCTTCTCCACTAGCTCCGCCTTATTCGTCTGGTAAGGGATTTCTGTGATTACTATTTGATGTCTTCCTTTAGCTGTCTTCTCAGTGGTTGCTTTAGCTCGAACCACGACCTTCCCCTGTCCGGTGGAATAAGCCTTTCGCACTCCTTCTCGCCCCAGGATAATACCTCCTGTAGGGAAGTCAGGTCCAGGGATAAGCTCAATTAGCTCATCAACAGTTGCTTCAGAGTGGTCGATAAGAAAGTCGATAGCATCACAGACCTCCGCCAGATTGTGTGGGGGTATATTGGTAGCCATCCCCACGGCAATGCCTGAGCTACCATTAATCAGTAGGTTGGGGAGCCGAGAGGGGAGAACAGTCGGTTCCTTAAGGGTGTTATCAAAATTTGGGGAAAATCCCACTGTATCCTTATCGATGTCAAGAAGCATCTCTTGAGCAATCTGAGCTAAGCGTGCCTCGGTATAGCGCATAGCGGCAGGGGGGTCCCTGTCCACACTGCCAAAGTTACCCTGTCCCTCAACCAGTACATATCTCATGGAGAAGTCTTGTGCCATACGTACTAAAGCCTCATATACTGGGGCATCACCGTGGGGATGGTATTTGCCTAGCACCTCTCCTACTATGCGGGCGCTCTTCTTATAGGGGGAAGCATGATGCAACCCTAACTCATTCATAGCGTAAAGTATGCGACGATGCACAGGCTTCAAACCATCGCGCACATCGGGCAAAGCCCGAGAGATGATAACGCTCATAGCGTAGTCAAGGTATGAAACCCTGGCTTCGTCCTCAATCCTGACCAGCTTTACCGTTCCAACCATTTTTTACTCTGCCTCCTCCTCAGCAATGGGAAGTTCATAAAAATCCTCGGCAAGCTCCTCCATCTCTACCTTGGCAAATTCTCTTTCTTCTTCCGCCTCCTCTGACTCCTCTTTTAGCAGTTCTTCACCGAGGTAGGCAGGGAAGCCTCTCCTGCCTCTTAATGAGAAGGAAGGATGTCCTGCCTGGCTAGGGTGCTGATATGTCTCGCGAATCGCTACCTTTACCTCATTTTTCCCCAAGCCACAAATGGCTGCAATATACCTATTACCAGCCTCGATTAGCCTAGCTAGGCGTGCCCCATGCCTCGGCTCTACCTCCCCTAGATATTCACCCTGCTCATTTTTGACCAGCAGTCTCTGCTCTTCAGCCTGGAGGTATACCTCATCGCTGGCAGCCATCTTAGCTATGATCTCTTTCGCTGCTAGGTGCACCAGGTTTACTATGCCGCTTTTGGTTGCCTCCTCGATAAAAAGGTCGAGGGCGATCCTATGATGGTTACCTTTTGGGGGTAGGGATAATTTATCTAGGTATGACAGCCGATCAAGGTTCTTCCTAGCAATATTGCTGTAAGGGTCTAGTTCCAGGGCATGGCTATAGGCTTCCCTTGCCTGGGAATATTTACCCAATTCCATTAAGGCTCTGCCCAAGCGATTATAGGCGTTCACATCCTCAGGAAAAAGCTGTAAAATGGCTTTATTAGTGGTAATCGCTTCTTCCCATCTGCCCTGGATTGCTAAGGCAATAGCTTTATTAGCACACCACCGTAGCTTTTTCCTGTTTTCTTCAAAAGGCATGTAAATACCCTCTTAGAAATGTATCAGACTAATACCTTGTTTTCAACATCTCCTATGGGATTATTTAACTGTCACCCTGACCGAAGTGAAGGGTCTCTATATTCTTCGCTTCGCTCAGAATGACAGGTAGGATTGTTAAGCATCCTCCCTATGGAGTTCGACCTCAGCTTCTCCAAGGATCAATATATCACCCTTTTGATTATGACAAAACACTTGGCAAAGGACATATAGTGTGTCATCTTTAGACTCAATGCTATTGACCTTACCGCTTGCAGTAACAATGTCCCCAGGACAAGCTGGCTTTTTAAACCGTATACTAAGTTTGCCTCCTGAGAGCCAGTCATCCTTGAAGGCTAGGGTCATCATTTCCGAGATATAGGCTAAGATAAGCATCCCGTGGGCAATGGTTCCGCCCAGGGCTGTTTGTGAGGCAAATGCCTGGTCAACGTGAATAGGGTTAAAATCACCGCTTGCCTCGGCATACAGATTGATATTCTCCTGGTTTAGGTGTTTTACAATAGAGGGAAGAATATCCCCTGGCTTTATTGGTAGAGATGAAATCGAATCGCTCATCGAAGGATTACCTTGGCAGGATAAGACTAGCCCTCCCTGAAAAAACCTTCTCCCCATCTTGGTTTGAGGCGAAGAGGTCAATAGAGAGGAGGTGCATATTGCCACGGGATCGAATTCCGGCTATTTTCCCCAGGCAAGTTATTTTAGTTCCGACCTGCACGGGCTTAACGAACTCCAGCTCCTGAGAAGTATGGATAGCCCCAGGCAGTAATTGAATGGATTCAGATAAGATTCGCATGGCATAGGCGGCTATAGCCATTGGTGGAACTTTCGCAGGTGGAGTTTGATACATTCCACTAGACTCTTCTACTGCCTGTAAATATTTGGTGAGGAAGGCTGGGGATAGTTCAAAAGTAACTGGGCTGAACTCATAGCCTGATTTCAAATCGTAGTGCATATATTCACATCCCGCCGTCTATGCTGATAACCTCTCCAGTGATGTAGCTAGCTTTTTCACTAGCTAGGAAAGCTACCAACTCAGCCACATCCTGGGGTGTGCCAAAGCGCTTTAGTGGGATAATGGACAAGATTAGCTCCTTTCCTTCTCGGGGTAGCTTCTCCGTCATCCCGGTAGTAATAAAACCTGGTGCAATAGCATTTACAGTGATATTGCGCGACCCAACTTCACGAGCCAGGCTCTTAGTAAACCCGATAAGCCCTGACTTTGAGGCAGCATAGTTGGTTTGTCCTGCATTACCAATTATACCGGCAACTGAGGAGATATTAATGATACGCCCCCCTCCTTGCTTAAGCATAGAACGAAGGGCAAACTTGGTGCAAAGGTATGCACCACGCAAGTTAGTGTTTATTACATCGTCCCACACCTCTTCAGGCATTCTAGGCAGCAGCATGTCTCGGTTAATGCCAGCGTTATTAACCAAGATGTCAACCTTTCCCCATTGATCCACTACCTGTCGAAACATTGCTTCTACAGCCTTGCCATCTCTGATGTCAGCTTGAAAAAGCATAGCCTCTCCGCCCTGAGAATGTATCTTTTCAGCTACCTGGGCGGCTTCGGCTGCTTGGCTTGCTATGTGATTAACCACCACCTTGCAACCTAGGCTGGAAAGCTTCAAGGCAATGGCTTCCCCTATGCCACGAGAAGCCCCAGTTACTACCGATACCTTGTCCTTTAGTTCTAGAGGATCCATTTTCCACCTCTTAGCTAAGACGAAGACTGTTTAATTTTGATTTCCCGTTCAATTTTGGGCATTTTGAAAACCCTTCACCCCCAAATTTTCGTAGTTGCCTGATTTATCAGGCTCTTATTGCCCAATAAATTGGGCAACTACATCTCTAAATAGCCTCAAGACGCTTAAAAATCAAACAGCAATTCTGCCCGCCAATTCCAAAGGAATTAGAAAGGCAGACATTCACTTCAGCTTGCCTTGCTTTGTTGGGCACATAGTCAAGGTCGCATTCAGGGTCAGGTGTCTCATAATTTATGGTCGACGGGATTATCCCTCTGTTTATGGTGAGAATGGTAGCAATAGCCTCCACAGCACCAGCTCCAGCTACTAGATGCCCAATCATTGATTTGTTAGAGCTGACAGGTATGCTATAAGCCCTCTTTTCAAGAACAATTTTGATGGCTTTAGTTTCAGCGATGTCGTTCAGTTTAGTGGAGGTACCATGGGCATTGATATAATCTATTTCCATAGGATCCACCTCAGCATCATGGATGGCAGCCTTCATAGCTTGAGCCTGCCCCTCAGGGTCTGGAGCGGTCTCACTATAAGCATCAAAAGACCAGCCTGCACCAGCCAGCTCAGCTAGAATAGTGGCGCCCCTCCATTGGGCATGCTCGTAGGTCTCAAGCACTAAAATACCAGCCCCCTCACCATATACAAAGCCATCGCGGTATAAATCAAAGGGTCTACTGGCTTTGGCAGGGTCAGGCTGCTTTGACAAAGCTCCAACTATGCCTGCAACGGCTATAGCAATGGGTGATATAATGGTGTCTGTGCCACCTGCCAACATCACATCGGCATGTCCCAGCCTCAGATGGTTCAAGGCTATACCAATAGCATCACTCCCGCTAGCACAGCCACTGTTTATACTAGAGTTAGGTCCTTTAGCGCCTACCATTAGACCCACCTGAACTGGTGCCATATGGGCTGTTATCTTACTGATAAAAAGGGGATCTACCCTCTTAGGTCCCCTTTTTTTGAGCACCTCTGTTTCCTCGCCAATGGTGTAAATATCCCCGGTGGTGGCTATGGCGACGCCAACCTTATCAGGCTCTTTGGAAACATCCAGCTCTGCTGACTTCAGAGCCATTTGTGTGGCAGCTATGGCAAATTGAGTAAATCTGTTGGTTCGATCGATAGTTTTTATACCCATATACTTTGTAGGGTCGAAGCCTTTCACCTCCGCTGCTACCTTTACATAGTAGTCGGTGGTATCAAAGTGGGTAATATAACCCACCCCATTACGCCCTGCCACAAGTCCATCCCAGAGATCTTCTACCGTCAAACCAAAAGGGGTAATAGCTCCAAATCCAGTAACTACAATAGTTGGCTTACCCAAGATTTCCTCCTTGAAAACCCAGAATTAAGCCTCCTGGCAGTGGCATATTTTCCCAAGGAGTTCCCCCCTTAGTATCGTCTGCGCTGAGGCGTTTCACTTCCGTGTTCGGGATGGGAACGGGTGGTTCCACCTCGCTCTAACCACCAGGAGGCTATTACCTTTTATAGCCACCTTAAGATTCACCACAGTCTTTTTAACACGTTCTTACCCTTATTGTCAATCCCTAGTCGGAGAAACTCAAACGGTTTAGATAGTTAAGAGATTGACGGGGTCTCTTTCCAAGTGTGGCAGATGAAGAGCCTTTATGATTACCTCATAAACCTGGAGCCCCATAGCTCAGTGAAGCGGGTGCAGAAATCCTTTAGCTCTCGAACATGCCCCTCGCCCAAAAATTCCTCCTCATATAATTCGACAGAAATCCTACGCTGAATCTTATTCACTTCAGCTATGAATTCCTCTTCTCCCAAATACATCTTCAAGGTATCAAATCTGGAGTTGAGTTCCTTCACCCGGGTGTGGGTATTGCAGCAGTTATTATTTATATCAAGAACAACCCTGAAGGAATTTGCCAAGCGCTGGGCATCCTCGTCAGAATGTCGGTGCTTTAGCTCCGCCTCCAACCTCAATTCTCCGACCATCTTGATTAGCTCCTCATACATTGGTGGAGCCTCAACCCTTATCTCTATCTCGGTATTTCCCAACCTCAGACAGGAGTCGCCCTTAATTTCCATTGGGTCGCTCTCCATCTTGGGCTGCCAGTTAGGCAATATACGGTTATTCAGCAGGGTCCCATTGCTGCTTCCCAGATCCTTTATCATCAGTTTGCCAGAATCGGGATAGATAAGGGCATGCCTTCTGGAGACGGTGGCATCCTTGACACCCATCAGCATCTCCTCTCCTTGCCTACGCTGCACAACATCCCATCCCCCCTCTACCCTGCCTATTTCCACAGCATCGTCTATGGGGAATTCCCTGGTAAGCTTATCATCGCCTAACACGATTAAGTGAGCCTTCACCGACTTTACCCCTTGATACCTCTTAAAGTCGTCTCCAGATGCTCTATCACTAAGGAGACATCCTGATACCTATCCTCTTTCCTCTTAGTAAGCATCCTCAAAGCTATTGCGTCCACCTCCTTGGGAATGCTAGGGTTCAACTCACTCGGGGCTCTAGCCTCTTCATTCAATATATTAGTTACCGTAGCTCCGGCGTCAACCCCAGCGAAAATCCACTCCCCAGTGATTAGCTCATATAACACCGCCCCTAGCTGATAGATGTCTGTCCTCCAGTCAACCGCTCCAAATTTTGAGATGGAGAGCTGTTCCGGTGCTGAGTAGGCTAAGGTCCCTTTGAACCCATCGACACTCCGTGATGCCTCCAAAAGCACCTTCCCCAGCCCCCAGTCGGTTAGCTTGGGGGTGTTTGCATGGTCAAAAAGGATATTCTCCGGCTTTATATCCCGATGAATAACTCCAAGGTGGCTAGCATAAAATAGTGCCTGTGATAGCTTTATTATTATATCCAGCGATTCCTCCAATCTTAGCCTGCCAAGTCTGCTTTTGAGTGAGCCACCATCCATATTCTCCATAGCTATCCAGGGATAGGGTCTGGCGCCATATTCATAGACTTTTACAATATGAGGATGGCTCAGCTTGTTCCATAGCTCAGCCTCCTTAAGGAATCCCGTAGGCTCAAAGGTCTGTCCAGGGGTCAGCCGAGGCACCTTTATAGCTACCACCAGCCCATCCTTCCTCTCCGCCTTATATACATCAGCAAACCCCCCGGCTCCTAACTTCTCCATTACAGTATATCCAGGTATTTCAAACATTGCTTCTGCTGCTGGCTTGGCTTTGACACTTAGCCAGAAGCTTTTTGAATCCCTATATTCCCTTTGGTCCATATCCTTGTAGCTTATCTCGACTGCTAAAGGTATGTCTCCCTCCTCTTTGGCTTTGAGGCTGACCCTCAATGTATCCCGACTGCCAGCATTTAATTCAGTAATGCTCTTCACCCACCTTGTTTCCACCTCTGGAGAGAAAGTTATACTTATTCCCCGTGCGTGAGCATTGCCTTGGTTCACTATACTAAAATCAACCGCTTTCCACACGCCGGCTTGGAAGGTCTTCTCCAACAGGTCAACAGCCAGCTCAGGCTTAGTTCGCCCCTTATATTCTGCTACCCTCGCCTTCAACTGGCTGAGCTCCCTCTCCACCTCGTCCACCCTGCTGGGAATCCTCAGTTTAGCTCTAATAGGCTCTATATCTGAGCCAAACACCTCTAAGGGAGCATTCAGGTCATTCAATTCCCTTTCAGCCTGCTTCAACCTCTCAATCTTCTCCTCGATCTGCTTAAGTCCTTTTTCCATCTTTTTGGAAACTTTCATCTCAAATCACCTTCTTTTCAAATTGAGACCGTTTAGTTTTGCCTTCTCATTCAATTTTAGGTGCTATAGGAAGCTTCGCTTCAAATTTCTGTAGTTGCCTGATTTATCAGGCTCTCTTAATGCCCAATAAATTGGGCAACTACATTTTTAAACATCCTCAAATTTATCGTTGCTCTATTTTAACTTCTTACCCCCCTTCTTTTCAATATCCGACAGGTCGTAGCCCTCTTCTTTCCACTGCTTGTATTTCTGGGCATAAACACTCTCTGCCGGGACAGCCCTCCTGCGTCTGAGAAGGAGGATAAAAAGACCTGTTATGAATAATGCCCCTGCAGCTATAATAATGATGAGGATAGGGAACTCTGCCTCTCCTCCACCATCCCCGTCAGGAGGAGCAACTGGTAGCGTTACCGTGCCGGATGAATATGCCTCGCTTGGCTCATACTCAGCATCGCCCTCAAAATAAGCCCGAATCTCAATCTGCCCTGGCTTCGGCGGCGTGATATGCGCCAGCCGAACCTTCCCTTCGCCGTCTGTGTGCATCTCCACAGGCTCCCCCTCAGGAAGCTCCCACCAGATTGTCTTCCCTGGGATAGGTCTACCCTCTGAATCCCTCAAGGTAGCAGTGAGGTCTATCGTTTCGCCTTCATGGATGTTGAAGTCGGGTGGGTCGATAGTTATAGTGGTCGCCAATTTCATGCCTGGTGGCAATATAGTGCCGGATGAGCTTGCCTGGCTTGCCTCATACTCCTCGTTTCCATCAAAGTATGCCCAAACCTCTACAGAGGTTTCAGTGCCAACATCAGGGGCATAATAGGTAACGGTGAACATCCCCTGCCCATTTGTATTCCCATCGCCTGGGTCTGTCCATCCCTGACCGTAGGTATCCCACCATATCCACCCCCATTCAACAGGGTTACCCTCTGAATCCGTCAAGGTAGCAGTGAGGTCTATCGTTTCGCCTGAATGGATGGTGAAGCTGGGTGGGTCGATGCCTATACTGGTCAGTCCTCCCATCGCTAGTTCCAGGGTAAAACTCCATGCTTCAGACCAGTCGCTCTCATTACCAGCCCAATCAACTGCCAATACCCTCCACCAGTAATCACCCTCAGCTAATGCCTCAGCCATGCTCAAGCCGTAGTTTGGGTCGGGTATATCCCTCCTATCTACCTCAGGGCTGGAGAAATCATCATTGTTGTCAATCATAAGGCTGAAGGTATGACGGTCGGGAACATCCTGCCAGTCGAAGTAAGGGGGGGCATTGACCGTGGCACCAGAGACTGGTGAGTTCAAGGCAGGAGCCTGGGGTGGTGGGGTGGTATCTATAACGAAATACCAGTCGCCAGACCAGCCCTCATTACCAACTTGGTCAACAGCTGCTACCCTCCACCAGTAATCCCCCTCGGCTAATGCCTCCCCAGCGGTCAGAGTATACTCTGAGACAGTCAGATTCTCCTTCCTCACTTCAGGGGCATAGAAGTCTCCGTCGTCATCGACCTCAATGATATAGCTCGCTGCCTCAGCCACATCACTCCAGTCGAATTTAGGCGTAGTGTTATTTATCCTGGCATCATGGTATGGAGATTCAAGCTGAGGGGATGGGGGTGGGGTGGCATCTACAGTGAACTCCCGCACCACAGACCAGACATTGGGATCCTCGTTGCCTGCTCCATCCTTAGCCCTCACCCTCCAGTAGTAGGTCTGGTCACCTAAGTCCCAATCCATGGTGTATTCGCTATTGGGGAGCCACTGCCGTTCCTCCACTATGTTGTAGCTGTAGAAGTTAATATCAGTAGCTACCTGTAGCCAGTAGGTAACCCCTGAGGCGTCGGTTACATCATCCCAGTCAAAGGTAGGGCGGCGACCGGTCGTTGCACCATCGGATGGAGATACCAGGGTGGGAGCTGGAGGCTTGATGGTATCCACAGTGAATGTCCAAACCTCTGACCAGCTACTTGGGTTACCAGCCCCGTCAACAGCCTCCACACACCAGTAGTAGGTCTTCTGCTCTAGTGGGGTGGGAGGGGTATAGTTTGTATGCTCTTGCTCCTTGGTGAACTCCGGACTGGAGAAGTCGGAGTTATCATCAATCTGAATGTTGTAGATTACCCCTGCTTCATCCCAAACACCATGCCAGCTCAAGTTGGGGCGAGTCTTGTTGACAAATTCCTCATTGGATGGCCAGGACAAATCGGGGACTGGGGGTGGGGTGAGGTCAACATGGAATTCCCACCAGCCAGACCACCCATGCGTATTACCCAACGAGTCAGCAGACTTCACCCTCCAGTACCATGTCCCCTCTGTCAATAGCTCATCCCCAGTGCCACTCAGGGTATACTCTGACTCAGATAGCCCCTCCTTGGTCAAAGGGCTGCCGAAATTCCAGTCATCATCAACCTGAAGGCTGTAGGTGACGGGAGCTGAGGGGTCAGTGACATCCTCCCAGTCAAGCGTAGGAGTGGTATCATTTGTCCATTTCCCTGAATATGGTGAGGTTAAGTTGGGAGTGGGGGGCGGGCTGGAATCAATGGTAAAGCTCCAGGTGGCAGACCAGTCACCCTCATTACCAGCCCCATCAACCGCCTTCACCCTCCAATACCAGGTATCGTCCCATAAGTCCGAAGACATAGTGTATTGGCTATCGGGCATGTCCCATACAGAAACATCGGGGTGGGAAAAGTTAGGAGAATCGTCCACCTGTAACTCATAGGTAATCCCCGATGGGTCTTGCATATCCTTCCAGTCAAAGGCGGGGCGGCGCTCCTTGGTCTTTGTGCCATCGGCTGGCGATACCAGGCTGAGGGCGGTGCCTATGAAGGCAAACTTCAGGTCGCCATTTGTAGCGTCATAGTAGCTGATTGCTGGATTGCTGCCAAAGGCTAAGGAGGTATACTTGCCGACATCGCCTCCGCTGTCCAGCGTCTTTATATCCCAGGAGGAACCGTTCCAGTGGGCAAACTTCAGGTCACCGTTTGTCTCGTCATAGTAGCTTATGGCTGGATTGCCTGATGAGTCGAAGGCGAGGGAGGTAAAGTAGCCAGCCGAGCCTTCGCTATCCACCGTCTCGATATCCCATTGCGTGCCATCCCAGTAAGCATACTTCAGGTCCTCGTTTGTGCTGTCATAATAGCTTATGGCTGGATTACCTGAGTTATCAAAGGCCAGGGAGTCCGACCAGCCAACCCGGCCTTCGCTATCCACCGTCTCTATGTCCCAGGTGGTGCCATTCCAGTGGGCATACTTCAGGTCACCGTTTGTGTAGTCACAATAGCTTATGGCTGGATAACCTGAATTATCGAACTCAAGGGAGGTATCATAGCCTACACCCCAGCTATCCACCGTCTCGAGAACCCACTTTGAGCCGTCCCAGCGGGCATACTTCAGGTCTTGGTTTGTGGAGTCATAATAACTTATAGCTGGATTACCTGATGAATCAAAGGCAAGCGAGGCATTCCAGCCAACATTGCCTTCACTATCCACCGTCTCGATATCCCATTTTGAGCCATCCCAGCGGGCATACTTCAGGTCTTCGTTGGTCGCATCATAATAGCTTATGGCTGGATAGCCCGAATTATCGAAAGCCAGGGAGGTAGAAGAACCAACATTGTGCTGGCTATCTACTGTCTCGATAACCCAATTTGAGCCATCCCAGTGGGCATACTTCAGGACGGCGTTTGTTACATCCTGATAACTTATGGCTGGATTACCTTGGTTGTCGAAGGCGAGGGAGGTATGGCTGCCAACACCGTCCTGGCTATCCACCGTCTGTATCGTCCAGTCCACCGCCGAAGGCGGGGTATTATCAACGGTGAATTTACGACTCCCTGACCAGCCACTGTGGTTGCCAGCCTCGTCAATAGACTCCACCCTCCACCAGTATTCCCCCTCGGCCAGTTCCTCCGCAGTGCTCAGGGTGTAGCTTGTTGACCAGTCTAGCTCTTTGGTCAATGGGCTGGAGAAGAGGGAGTTATCATCAATCTCGAGGATATACTTAGCAGCATCGCTAATCCAAGACCATTCAAAGTAGGGAGTATTATCAGTGGTAGATTCCCCATCAGAGGGTTGGTGTAAATCGGGAATCCCCGGTGCACCAAGGTCTATAGTAAACTCCCAGGAGCCAGACCAGTCATGCGTATTACCCAGCGAGTCAGTAGACTTTACCCTCCAGTACCATTTTCCCTCTGTCAATATCTCCTCTCCAGTGCCGCTCAGGGTATACTCTGAGTCAGTTAGTGGCTCCTTGGTCAGAGGACTGCCGAAACTCGAGTCATCGTCAACTTGAAGACCATAGCTGACAGGGGGTGAATCATCGCTGACATCATCCCAGTCAAATTTTGGTGTGGTATCGTTGATAGTCCCTGAAGGTGACAACATATTTGGTGTTGAAGGTGGGCTGGTATCAATGGTAAAGCTCCAGTAGCCAGACCAGTCACCCTCATTACCAGCCCCATCCTTTGCCATCACCCTCCAGTAGAAGGTAGCATCCCATAAGTCCCAACCCACGGTGTAGTCGCTGCCAGTGAACCACCATTGATCAACATCGGGCCAGTAAAAGTCAGAGGAATCGTCCACCTGAAGCCGGTAGGTAACCCCTGCATCAATGACATCATCCCAGTCAAAGGCGGGTCTACGCTCCTTGGTCGATGTGCCATCAGATGGCAATTCCAGGGTAGGGGCTGAGGGCTTGGTAACATCTACTGTGAACGACCGCTTGGCAGCCCAGGTGCCGCCATTGCCAGCCTGGTCAACGGCTCTCACCTGCCAATACCAGGTTCCCTCAGTTAATGCCTCAGCAGTGCTCAGGGTGTAATTTGGGTGGGGTACATTCTTATCCACCTTAGGGCTGAGGAAGTCATCATTGTCATCAATCTGAAGGTCAAAGGTCTGACGGTCGGAAACATCATCCCAGCTAAAGTGAGGGGTGGTAGTATTAAGCTCGGCATTATCGCTCGGTGAGCTCAAGGCGGGAACCTGGGATGGAGGGGTGGTATCGAACCAGAAGTGCCAGGAGCCAGACCAGCCCTCAGTACCAAGCTTATTAACAGAAGCTACCCTCCACCAGTATTGCCCCTCTGTGGTCAGGGCTTTGTCAGCCGGCAGGGTATACTCTGAAGTAGCCAGATTCTCCTTCCTCACCATAGGGGTAGAGAAGCCCCAGTGGTCATCAATCTCAATGATATAGGTTACCGCCCCAGTGACATCACTCCAGTTGAAGCTAGGCGTATCATCATTCAACCTGGTATCATGAGATGGGGATTCAAGGTCTGGGGCTGTAGGGACGCCGGTATCTATGGTGAACTTCCATTTCGCAGACCAATCGCCCTTATGACCAACTCCATCCTTAGCCTTCACCCTCCAGTAATAGGTTCTGTCCCCTAACCCCCAGCTAGTCCAGCTCGTTTCGGAAGTCCAGTTCTCATATGAATTGACCACGGGACTGGAGAAGTCATCATTATCGTCTACCTGGAGCCAGTAACTAGCCCCTGTGGGGTCAACAACCGCTTCCCAGCTAAAGGTAGGGGTAGAGTAGTTAATCTCGAGATTATTGGCTGGCTCTTTCAGGGTGGGGGCGGGGGGGTCGGTGGTATCCACAGTGAACGACCGCACCGCAGACCAGCCACCCACATTGAGAGCATTATCAACCGCTTTCACCCTCCAGTAGTAGGTGTTGTCAGCCAATGCCTCCGCACCGCTCACGATATAATCGGAATTGGTCAGGTCAGGTTTGCTCAACACCAAAGGTGTCGGAAAGCTTGAGTCATCATCAATCTCAAGCGTATAGGTAACATTCGAGGGGTCGCTGACACTTGACCAGTCAAGAGATGGAGTAGTATCGGTAGTCTTGTATCCATCGGAAGGGGAGTATAGGCTGGGTGCGGAGGGAGCAATGGTATCTTCGATAGTGCCAGAGGCGGTTCCGTAGCTGGCTAGATAGGTGGCATCACCATAGAACCAGACTGCGGCGCTGACTGAGCCACTTTTGTAGGAGGCTTTGAATGAGGTGTCATGCTTTCCATTTGCATTGGTAGCCCCCGTTGTTGGGTCTACCGTTCCTCTCTCGGCACTCCACTCGATGTTTTTCCCCGATAGAGCATTACCATCGTCCTTCAATGTTGCTGTCAAGGTTGTATACCTATGAGCCTCGGGGGTGCCAGAAGGCTCAACCTGGAAGGGGGAGGGGGAGATAGTTAGTGTGGTAGATACTCCTCCCTGTTGGGCACTCAGGAAGGGGTCGTAGTACACCCTCCCTTTATTCACATCGTCAACCCAATCCCAGATTAAGCTCCCTATAGCAGTGGAATCGGTTGTCCCCCACCAGTTGTTTTTAGCCTCCATATTACTGGAAGTGTTGTTATAAAAATCATAGTCAGTATTTCCATGGATGTTGTTATAACTCACTTGCTCGGGTTTTGAAGTGCAGTAAATCCCGTAGCCACCATTTTGGGTTATGGTGTTGCAGGTAATGAGTGCTGAGCTATTGCACCTGATGCCATAGGAGGTATTCTGGGAGATATTGTTGTTACTAACAATAGCGTTGGAGCCGTAGACATAGATGCCTATTTTGTTCTGCTGAACCGTATTATTGATTACCCCATCATTATAGGCATAGATGCCATAGTCGCCGCTGTTTGATTCAACGGTGTTTCCGTCTATTAGCCCATCACCATAATAGGAATAGATACCGCTGCCAGCGTTGTTCTTGATAGTATTGTTGAGTATATTTGCTCCTCCTTTATAGTAGACACCATGACTACTATTATCGGAGATGGTACTGTTGCTTATGGAGGGGGATGAATCACTATCGGCATATACACCATATGTGCTGTTATTGGTGATAACACAATGAGAGATAGTGGGCGAAGCACTCTCAATCCTTACCCCGTCGGTTCCATACTTTATCTGGGCATACTCGATGACGCAGGTGCTGTCATCGCTGGTGCTCTTGAAGCGGATGGTGCCCCATAGCCCTGTCTGGGGATAGGAGCCATCGGTGGTGAAAATTATGTTATCGCTGGAGGTTCCTTTAGCTACCAGGGCACCCTCTATAGCCAGCTCCCAATTCCCAGTGAACCTCACCTCCACCCCCGGCTCTATAGTCAAGGTTTTCCCCTGTTCCACCATCACATTCGACTGAATGAGGTAGGGGCTGTTTGCCTTGTTCCAGGTAGTATCTGTAGCTATGGAGGCTCCCACTGCCGTCCCCGCAGTCGGGATATGTAGGAAGGCAAACTTGAGGTCACTATATGAAGAATAATAATAACTTATAGCTGGATAACCCGAATTATCGAAAGCCAGGGAGGTATAGGTGCCAACCGTGCCACCGCTATCCACTATCTCCATATCCCAGCTAGTTCCATTCCAGTGGGCATACTTCAAGTCATAGTTTGTGTAGGCATAATAGCTTATGGCTGGATTGTCTGATTTATCGAAAGCCAGGGAGGTATATTGACCAACATTGCCAGTCTCATCCACCTTGGTTTTATCCCAGGTAGAGGTTGTGCTATTCCAGTGGGCATACTTGAGGTCATCGTTTGTGTCGTCATAATAGCTTATGGCTGGATTATCCGAATTATCAAAGGCCAGGGAGGTATACTTACCAACATTGCCAGTCTCATCTACCTTCTCTATAGACCATATTTGGCTCGTGTTATCCCAGTGGGCATACTTCAGGTCATCGTTTGTCCGATCATAATAGCTTATAGCTGGATTGTCCGATGAGTCGAAGGCAAGGGAGGTATAGGTGCCAACATAATAGCTATCCACCGTCTCCTTAACCCACTCTGAGCCATTCCAGTGGGCATATTTCAGTTTATAGTTATAATTAGCATCGTAGTAGCTTATGCCTGGATTACCTGATGAGTCGAAGGCAAGTGAGGTATATTGACCAACATTGCCAGTCTCATCCACCTTGGTTTTATCCCAGCTAGTTCCATTCCAGTGGGCATACTTGAGGTCACCGTTTGTTACATCGTAGTAGCTTATGGCTGGATTGCCTGAATTATCGAAGGCAAGGGAGGTGTGGGAGCCTACATTGCCAGTCTCATCCACCGTCTGTATATCCCATTTTTGGTTTGTGCTATCCCAGTGGGCATACTTGAGGTCATAGTTTGGGGACCCCCCATAATAGCTTATGGCTGGATAGCCTGATGAGTCGAAGGCGAGAGAAGTATACTGACCAACTGTGCCTGGGCTATCCACGGTTCGAGTTGCCCAGATAGGCTCTGCAAGGGTGGTAAAGGATGTCTCCGAGGAATAAACAGACCAGGCGCCGTTGTTATCCTGATGCCTCACCCTCCAGTAATACTTGGTGCTGTAGCTCAAGTTGCCTGAGGGAACGGCGATTTGGGTCAGGTTAGAGGTATCGGTGCCGGAGACATAAACGAGGCTGGCACTGGAGTAATCCCCCGAGGTAGTGGTAATCTGCCACTGAGAAGCCTTATGGGTATCCCCAGTATCGGGGTCGGAGAAAGCCGAAGACTTTAAGGTAGGGGTTAAACTAACATTGATGAACCCATCGACCGGGGAGGTGTTGGTGGGCTGGGTGGGGGGGTGGTTGACTGCAGCAATCCCCTCCACCTTGCGGATGCGGTGATTGCCGCTGTCAGCGATGGAAAGGTTGCCCGATGGGTCAATGGCAACACCAGAGGGGTTAGAT
>SDBU01001522.1_pt1 | contig 32777 bp, 30 predicted proteins | sample 2277071 | NCBI WGS metagenome assembly SDBU01 (sample SAMN10397929, study PRJNA504765) | marine sediment metagenome | isolation source: marine sediment core GS08_GC12, 126 cmbsf | place: Arctic Ocean: Gakkel Ridge, Loki's castle | collected 2008 | reverse complement strand
TCTATTTGACTCGATGGCAGCTTCGGATGTTGAGAAAGTGCGCCGAGCCTATGGCGATGGCTGGTGCCCTTTTTAAAAATGCAGATGAAACAAAAACTTCGAAAATTAGCAAACGTGTTATTAAAGGCATTAACTGTCTTGTGGCTGATAGTGACTTTCCCCTACCAAATCTATGATTTTATCAGGACACTAAGAATGGTGTCTAACGCTATAGACCATGGAGCGGGCAACTCGAGAGCACCTTTCTAGTAATAAGGAAGTAGAAAAGAAGCCTGTATATGACTTAAACGTAAATACAATAAAGCTGGGTTAGAGAAGATGATGTGGGTATTAAAGGGCGCTAGAACCGCTAAGTGATGGCGGTGGCTGGTGCCCTTTTTTGTTTTAGAAACAACGGAGGTGAGAATCATGGCAAAGGTGAAAAAAACCATCACTATCAAGGCTCCAGTAGAGAAGGTATTCAGTTTCATCAAACCAACTAACCTACCCGAGATCTGGCCAAGTTTAGTGGAGACTAAGGACGTGCAGCAGTTACCCAACGGCGGCTATAGCAACCGATGGGTCTATAAGATGGCTGGCATACGCCTTGAAGGCAGCAGCGAAGATATTGAGTATGTCACCAACGAGCGAGTCGTTTCCATGACTACGGGTGGTGTTGAGAGTACCCAGACATGGATTTTCCAGCCAGACGCTGGTGGGACAAAGGTAACATTCAATGTCGAATACACCGTACCCATTCCAGTGCTGGGCAAATTAGCTGAGGCAATCATTGTCAAGATGAATGAGCATGAGGCAGAATTGCTCTTGGCTAACCTAAAGACCAGGATTGAAGCCTGAAGTCCAACCCGTCTATCCATTGCGCGATGCGGTGCCTTGTTGGGTCATTATCTTACTAGCTTTGTTTCATAGTATATTCGACGTAGGTTTGATCACGACGACGCGGTATAGTAATTATGATGAACCAAACCCATCGGTTCAAGGTAGGAGGTTTTCAATGCATAGCCGTCAGCGACGGCACCCACACGTATTCACCTCCCACTTTCCCACCGCCTGCTATATTCCTTTTCTCCAACGCGCCAACAGAGCCCCTTGAGCACGTACTTCGCGCACATAACGTCAAGCCAGAACAGTGGGTAGAGTGGGTGAGTCCATACATCTGTCTGGTGATTGACACCGGTGGTCACCGCGTGCTGGTAGATACGGGAGCTGATGGCCTGGGTCCCAACACGGGAAGACTCCGCCGGAACCTGAAAACCGAGGGAATCGAGCCTGAAAATATATACACGGTTATCCTCACCCGGAGAGACATCTTGCTGTTAAACCTGTGCCTGCAGGTAGTGGAACGGGACTATACCAAGGATGGCACCCTGCACTCTGATATTCAGAGCTTGCGGGAGAAGTTGTCTTATGAAACTGGGGAAGGTAAGTGAGGCGCAGGAGATGTTGAGATTCAAGAGTTGTCCGAGGTGCTGGGGTGGTGTTTATGCCTTTACTCCCAAGTCCTTTGATCTTCTACTTTCTTATATTCCTCAGGGATGGTTCCTTTACTTAGAAAATCAACCTTATCCGCCCTAACCCGGCAGATACCCTGGATGCTTTCATAGAGGGCCTTTAGCAGCTTATCCTTATCAGCGCTTTCATCCTCCAGTTCAACTCTAAGGGTCATCTCATCCCTATAGCCGACACGGTTGATAACGATTTGAGCCTTTGACAGCTCGGGGAATTTGGAGACCACCTCCTCAACCTGCCTGGCATGAACATACAAACCCCTCACCTTGACTGCATCCCCCACTCTGCCCATAACCCGGAGCAATCTATAGGATGTCCGGCCACAGGGGCAAGGCTCCTCGGTGTATGCTGAGAGGTCGCCGGTACCGTACCTCAGTAAGGGGAGAGTTCCCTCTAAGGGGGTGGCCACTATCTCCCCGGGCTGTCCCGGGCTGACATGCTTGCCCGTCTCGTGGTCGATAAGCTCAACTATCATGTCTTCACCAAAGTGCATGCCTGATTTAGCACTGCAGTCATAGCCTATTATCCCTACTTCCACCAAACCATACCACTGGCAGGTGTCAATGCCATAATCCTCCTCAAGGATTCTCCTCACGGACGGAGTCAAGGGCTCAGCAGTGAACATGGCACGCTTGATTTCAAAATCGCGGCGAAAGTCGTAGCCCAGTCGTTCCGCAGTTTGAATCACGGTCATCAGGAAACTGGGGGTACCCACAAAGCCGGTAACCTTTAGCTCACGCATAACCTGAATCTGGAGCTCGGTATTGCCCACACCTCCGTTTATGATGGTTATACCCACAAGCTTCAGGGCATCATCGACACCGACGGCGCCGGGACCCAGGTGATAGTTGAGGGTGACAATCACCCGGTCTTCCTGTCTGTATCCCGCCGAATAAAATAGCCTGGCAAAGGAAGAGGCAACCAGCTCTGGCATGTAAGTTGGGCCGGGAGCCATGCTTATCCTCTTCAGGCTCTCCATCGGCTTGCCTAGGAATCCCCCGAAAGGGGGATTCTCCCTTTGCAGCTTAACAAAGTCGTCCTTTCGGGTGACGGGAACCTTCTCCAGATCCTCGATGGTGCGGATTTCCGAGGGCTGGATGCCTGCCCTATCCAGGATTGCTTTTACCGCGGGCACGCTTTGATAAGACTGTTGGACCAACTTCCTCAAGCCTTCGTTTAGGTAACGTTGCCTCTCCTCTGGGGGCAACCACTCCTTGGAGTCACTGACAAATTCCATCTCGGCTCTCCTCGGTTTACTCAAACCCTTACAGCCACCTCTTTCTTCTTTTGTAGTGTTTCACGTCCCGATAGCTTTTCCTTTCTCCCAGCTTGGAGAAACCAAGGTAGAATTCCTTCACATCCTCGTTGTCCCTTAGCTTCTCAGCAGCACCATCGAGAACCACCCTGCCATTCTCCATCACATAGCCAAACTGGGCGAGGGAAAGGGCAGCCCGGGCGTTTTGCTCCACCAGGAGGATGGAGGTCTTCTCCTCCGTATTGATCCTCTTCACTATATCGAAGATCTCCTTGACCAGCAGGGGGGCGAGTCCCAGGGAGGGCTCATCCAGCATCATGAGCTTGGGGTGTGCCATAAGGGCGCGTCCAATGACCAGCATCTGCTGCTCGCCGCCGGAGAGGTAGCCACTGGTGTTGTGGCGCACATCTTTGAGCCTGGGGAAATAATCGTAGACTATACCCAGGTCTCTTTTCGTGCCGGCGCCATCGCCGCGAATATAAGCCCCCAGCCTCAGATTCTCCTCGGAGGTGAGGTGCTCCAATACCTGGCGCCCCTCCAATATCTGGAGGATACCCATCTTGGCGATGACTTCCGGGTCTAGTTTATCAATCCTACGCTCTTCAAAGTCGATGCTGCCGGCGGATACCTTCCCCACCTCGGTCTTGAGCAGTCCTGAGATTGCCTTGAGGGTGGTGCTCTTGCCGGCACCATTGGCACCCAGAAGGGCAATGATACCCCCCTCTGGCACCTCCAGAGAGATGCCCCTCAATACCAAAATGACATCGTGATAAGTAACCTCGATGTTATTCAGCCTCAGCACCGCAAAAACTCCTTATGGAGGAGACCCGAATTCCGGGTCTCCCCCACAACAATCCCTATTTCTTAGGCGGCGGCGGGAACCCGGTAGCCTCGATCCAGTCGGTCACCGGCACAATGTTTTCCCCAACCACCTTGCCGTAGAAGAAGTGGTTGGGCCCGGGGTTCCTGCCCGGCCCATAGGTGATGGGATAGGTCATCCCCATGGGGTCGAATTCCTTCATCCGCCACAGACCATGCTCCCTGAGTGTGTCGCCGGTGAGCTCGTCCGGGGTCACCTCGTCGAGGGCCAGCTTTACCGCTTCCTCGAACACCATCCCCGCTACCATGCCATAGAGGTAGAGGTCCTTAATCGGCTGTCCGGGATAGTTTAACTCCCAGAGTTCCCTGACCAGCTTGTGCCCCGGCGGGACAGGCATCTCCTTTACATCCGGCGATATATTGAGGGGTACCCAGTAGTGGGAGAACTTAGCCCCTTCTACCAGATCCCAGCCGCCAATAGCCGCCACATCGGTGGACGGGTTGCAGACGGCAAAGGTGACCTTGCCCGGGTCCATACCCGCCTGCTTCCAGGCCTTCAGGAAGACCACACCCTCCCGGGCGGGACAGGAGAAGAATACCTCCTCAACCCCGGCCTTCTTGAGCCGTGCCACGGTGGTGGATGCCTCGGTGGAGCCGATGGGAAAGAGCTCCTGGGTTAGGGTGAATCCGTGCTCCTTCAGGAAGGGTTCAATGCCCATACCAAAGAATGGGGTATAGGGGGCATCGCCACCGCTCCAGCCGAACTTGGTGGGCTTGGGCCTGCCTTCCTTCTCGGCCTGATTTTGCATCCCCAGCATCCAGGTGGCGGTGAGCTGGGGCAACCCGGGGTGGGCGGCGCTGAAGTGCCATTCCGACCAGGCGGCATAAAGCCCTGAAGAGCTGGAGATGTAGGGGATGTGATCCCGCTCATAGTCGGCAAGCAAGCCCTCAGCCAGCCCGGACATACCACCGGTCCAGGCTATCATCCCGGCTGCCTTCGCCCGGGCATAGGCCTCCTTCGCCTTGGCTACATCATACTTGGTGTCTTCCCGGATGGGAACCAAGGTCACCCCACCTTTTTTGCCGACCACTTCCTTCTTGAACAGTAAATAGTCGAGGGTTCCCGAGGAAATGGGTAGGTTGATGCTGATAGTAGGCCCGGTGAGGTCAGAGGCAATGAATATCACTGCTCTTCCCCAGGGTTTCTCAGTTGGCGCTGGCGCTGGTGCTGGAGCTGGTGTCGGTGCCGGCTTAGCACAAGCCGCCATAAGCGGCATGACCAGCAGTAACGCCGCCAGAAGACCTACCAACCCTACCTTAAACATGTTTCTTTTCATTACCTTTTCACCTCCGTTCTATTCCAATTTTACCCTTTAACACACTGGCTTCAACTTCTCAATAGGCATCACCACCTTTTCTCTGGCTAATAAGCGAAGGGCCAAAGCCGGATCTGTCCTTTGATGATGTTCCAGCGGTGAGCCATCCCCCTGGGCTCAAAGATCAAGAACAGCACAATCACCAGCCCCAGGGCAAAGATAAGGATACCACCCCCCGACCCTAGTTTCAAGGGGCCCAGCCCCTCCAGCTGCGGCCCGAGCCTGACTATAATCTGGTGCAATACTTCTATGACGGTCGCTCCAAAAATGGGACCTATGGTGGTGCCCATGCCCCCCACAATAATCATGCCCACATACCACACCGCATTCATAAAAGTCTGGGACTCGATGCTGATAAATCCCAGGAAGTGACCAAAAAGGGAACCGGCCACCCCGGCATAGGCGGAGCAGATGGCGAAGGCGATGAGCTTATAACGGAAGATGTTGATGCCGATAGCCTCGGCGGCAATATCGTTGTCCCTGATAGCGACGAAAGCCCGCCCCAGCCCCGACCTGGCTATGCCCTTGGCGAAGAGGGTCATTATGATGACGAAAATCATGGCCAGGTAGTAGAATCTGAAGCCGCCCTCGATAACAAAGCTTCCTATCGCCGGGGCCGGTAGGGGAATCCCGGCAGCCCCCCATGACTGAAACCTCCCCCCCATCATATAGGGTACCCAGCGCAGAGTCCAGAGGATGATAAAGTGGGCGGCAAAAGTGACCAGGGCGAGGTACAATTCCTTGACCCGAGCCGTGGGCAGGGCGAAGAGCAACCCCAGTATCACGGTAGCGATTACGGCTACAGGCATGGCGATCCAGAACTGCAGCCACTCCCATCCCGTCCCTGCCAGCGCTGGCCCCAGCACCTCGTTGGACATAATCCCGGAGACATAGCCGCCGATGAGCACGAAGGCGGCCTGACCCAGGGTGACCTGTCCGCAATACCCGGTGACGATATTGATGCCATGGACGGCGATGATAATGATGGCAAGGTGGACCAAGACCCTTAGAATATCTTCGCTGGCGAAGGGGGAAAGGGGGAAGGCGAAAAGCAGTACCAGAAATCCCACCAGCAGCACCCATTGCAATCTGGTACGGACGATGACCATGTCTTTGGCGTAGCTATCACTGTAGGTCCCGCTGGGTGGATAATACATAGGCTAAACCCTCTCTATCCTTTTCAAGCCCCAGAACCCATAGGGTCTGAAGAATAATAGTACCACCATAATCATAAAAGCTGCTGGCACCCCGGCGCCATAGCCAACGTAAGTAGAGACTATCTTCTCTAAGACACCTATCAGCAAGCTGGCTACCACCGCGCCAGGGATGGAATCCAGGCCGCCGATGATGGCAGCAGCCACCGGTATTAGAATGATTTCCCACATCTGTATCTGGAAGCCGCCGATGGAGCCCTGAAGGACTCCAGCCAGGGTGGCTACCATGGCGGCAATAGCCCAGGACAGGCCAATGATGCTCTTGACGCTTATCCCCATGCTTCTGGCCACCTGGTGCCCCTCGGCCACCCCCCTCATCGCCAGTCCCCAGCGACTATAGCGGAAAAAGAGGACGAAAGCGGCTAACAAGGCCGCCGCCATGGCAGCAGCGATGAGGTGTGCCTGGGACAGGGGGATGCCGCCCCAGTTTACTGCCCCCCCCGGGAAGATTTCCACAAACTCCAGGTCCAGAGAGCCCCAGAAGGTGGTTACCCCTCCCCGTATTAGCTCATTCAAGGCGATAGTGACCATCACCAGGGCGAGTATGGACTCGCCAATTAAGGGGCGCAGGGCGAAGCGCTCTATCAGCAGCCCGAAGATGGCAGCCACAATCAGGGCGAGCAGTATCCCTGCCCAGACGGGCAGCCCCAATTGGTATAGAAAGCTCCAGCAGACATAGGCCCCGAACAATACCAAAGCCCCGTGAGCGAAGTTGAAAATGCCGGAGCATTTGTAAATGAGGACGAACCCCACTGCTACCAGGGCGTAAATAACCCCGGTCATCACCCCGGATATCACTGCCAAGAGAAACATTTCCATCTCAGTATCTCCCCGTCAAACCGCCCTTATTTTCAGGGTGGTGCTGATTGTCCCCGTCCTCCCATCCCGGTACTTGACCGCAGCCTTTACTGGAACCTCTTCTTTGTCTTGGTAAATGCCATCTATTATCTCGTGATAGCGTTCCTCAATGTATTTCCTTCTTAGCTTGCGCAGCCTCGTTAGCTCGGCGTCATCGGGGTCGAATTCCTTGTGCAAACAGAGGTATTTCTTTATCCTCGACGGCTCGGGCAGGAGTCTATTCAGCCTATCCATGTCCCTCTTGATAAGAGCGCCCACCTCGTCCTTTTGAGACAGGTCTGGAAAGGTAGTGTAGCCCACACGATGGTCTTCTGCCCACTTCCCCACCGCTTCAAAGTCTATGATCACTATCACCGAGCAATAATCCTTTTGCTCATCTCCCAGAACAATCGCCTCCTGGATGTAAGGGCTGAATTTAAGCCTGCCCTCAATGTATCCCGGCGCATACTTATAGCCGCCCTTGAGTTGACGCAGATCCTCCACTCTCTCCACATAGACCACGTGTCCCTCCGGGGTGAAGAAGGCAGCATCCCCGGTATGGAACCAGCCATCCTTCACCTTCTCCGCTGTAGCTTCAGGGTTCTTGTAGTAGCCTGAGAAGACACCATCGCCGGAAACCAGGATCTCGCCTTCGTCGGATATCCTGACATTAGTCTCCAGGGTGGGCATCCCTGTGGTATTGATGTCGTACTCACCATGCCTGTGGCAGGTAACAATCCCCGTCTCTGTACTGCCATAGACCTGCATCAGCGGTAGACCTATGGCGGTAAAAAACCTTAATACATCGGGGCTGAGGAAGGTGCTGCCGGTGAGGGGATACTTAGTGTTGACGAGCCCAATCTTATCTCTGAGGGGCCTGTAGACCAGCCACTCACCGAGGAAATGAAGTATTCCCCAGAGGATATTTGCCTTTTTGCCTTCCTGGGTGAGGTCTGCCACCTTATGGCCCACGGGCATAAAGAGGTTATAGATTAACCTCTTCAGCCAGCCAGCATCACCCACCTTTACTTGAATAGTGGAGCTTAGACTCAGCCAATGCCTGGGACCGAGCAACATGATTTTGGGCGATATTTCCCGGTAATCCTCCATCACTGTCTCCGGCTCTTCGGCGAAGTGGAGTTTGGCCCTCCCCAGGTAATGAATTCCGGCAAACCACTGCTCAAAGATAGAGCCCGCTGGGATCAGGTTGAGGATGTCATCCCCTTCCTTGATATTAAAGTGCGCCAGCCAGGTGCGGGCACAGTGCATCATAACCCGGTGATTGATTATCGATCCCTTGGGCAAACCGGTGGTGCCAGAGGTGTAAGTCAATTGAGCAACATCTTCTTTGGTGATTTGGGAGACAATTTTTTCGAATTCTCCGGGGTGTGTTTCCTCGTATTTCCTTCCCAGCTCCATCACTTCCTTAAACGAAATCAGGAAAGGCTCTCGGTAGCTCCTCATCCCCTTGGGGTCCCACCAGATCACCTTTTCCAGCTTGGGTAGTTCGTCCTTTATCAACAGCATCTTATCGACCTGCTCTTGGTCCTCGGCTACGACAAACTTAGACTCAGAATGACCTAGCAGGTACTTCAGCTCGTCAAAGTGAGAATCGCTGTAAAGTGCTACCGGTATCCCTTTGGCTGATTGGATGGCCATAATGGCCCAAAAACCCTCAGGCTCCTCATTGCCTATTATGGCTGCCTTGTCTCCAGGTTGTAAGCCCAAGCTTATCAAGCCCAGGCCGAAGTACTTCACCCTTTCATAGCAGTCCTTCCAGGTATAGTTATTCCAGATACCGAAATCCTTCCTGCGCACAACTACCTTATCAGGATACTCCTGGTAATTCCTGAGCAAAAGCTTAGGATAACAATCAATTTCTGCCAGTTCTACCATCTTCCACTCCCAGAGGAGATTAAATTTTAATCCCTTTCTTCAGACGATGACCTATTCTTCTCCCAGGTAGGCCTTAATGACTGAGGGTTCTGCCCTGACCTCCTCGGGGAGACCCTCGGCGATCTTACGCCCAAAATCGAGGACCATCACTCTATCTGCTATATCCATGACCACTTCCATATCGTGCTCAATGAGGATGATAGTAGTCCCCCACTCCTCGTTTACGTCCAGAATGAACCTGGCCATGTCTTCCTTCTCTTCGATATTCATCCCTGACATAGGCTCATCCAGAAGGAGTAGCTTCGGTTCCAGAGCCAGGGCCCTTCCCAGCTCAACCCTCTTCCGCAAGCCATGGGGTAGAGCACCAACCACCTTCTTCCTTATGGCCTCCATCTCTAAGAGGTCGATAATATCTTCCACCACCTTGCGATGTTCGATCTCCTTTCGGTGCTCCCATCCAAAGAAAAGGGCGCTTGAAAAAATGCCAGGCTTCAAATGTATGTGCCTGGCCGCAAGAAGGTTCTCTAAAGCAGTTAACCCTGTGAAAAGCTCTATGTTCTGGAAGGTGCGGGCGATACCCAGTTTTGCAATGCGGTAAGTAGGTAATCTTGTGATTCGTTGCCCGTCAAAGTAGATATCTCCTTTTTGAGGACGATAGTAGCCATTTAAGCAATTGAGGAGGGAGGTTTTCCCGGCGCCGTTGGGACCAATTATGGTGAGGATCTCTCGCTCTCTAACCTCGAGGCTCACCCCGTAAAGGGCATTGATTCCCCCAAAGCTGAGGTGTAAGTCCTCCACCTTTATTACCACTGGAGGGGTTATCTTGTCAGCATCCATTGTCCGGCCATAACTGTTTACTTGAGATAACTATATCAAGTCGCTAATTTGGCGGGTATTGTAACACGAGTTTTATTGAAAGTCAAGCTAGTAGCTGTGCTTGCTCTCATCTGCCAAACAGGGTATTATACAGTGCGGAGCCGGTACGTAATATGCCGCCGATATTTCTTGGGGAAAGGAGATAACGCCAATGCCGGGAGCACTGGAGGGTATTCGTGTCGTGGAGTGTACGGCCTTTCAGCAAGGGCCAGTCGCTGGCATGATATTAGGCGACTTAGGAGCTGACATAATCAAGGTAGAAGAGCGGATTGGCGGTGACCCGGGACGAGGAATGATGAGGATTATCGGGGTGCAGATGGGGCTGTCTGGCCGTAATTTCTACTTTGAGAATAACAACCGCAACAAAAGAAGCATAACTTTAGACCTGAAGAAAGAGAAGGGGAAGGAGATCTTCTACAAGCTGATAGAGAAATCAGATGTTTTCCTCACCAATTTTCGAGTGGATGCCCTAGAAAGGATAGGGCTGGATTATGAGACCCTATCTCGATACAACCCAAAGCTCATTTATGCTATCGGCACTGGCTGGGGGCTGAGGGGACCTGATAGCAGCGAGCCCTCTGCCGACTTTGGTGGTATAGCAAGATCGGGGATAATGACCCTCTTTGGGGAGCCCGACGCGCCTCCTCAGAATTGCGTGCCCGGTCTTTGTGACCAAATGGGGGCAATAACCCTGGCCGGGAGTGTATGCGCTGCCCTTGTCGCCCGAGAGAGACAGGGAATCGGGCAGATGGTGGACGTATCCCTGTTGGGCAGCATGATTGGGTTAGAAGCTCTCATCCTGGCGGCAAAAACGGTACTGGGAGCGGATTTCCCCAGACCTTCTAGGAGCAAAGCAAGGAACCCGATGTGGAACTACTATAGGTGCGAAGGGGACAAATGGATTGTATTGTCAGTGCTCCAGCCTGATAGATACTGGCCTGCCTTCTGCAAGGTGATGGGAGTCAAGGAGCTGGAAAAGGATCCCAGGTTTGAGAACATGGAGGTTAGGGGAGAACATGCCGAAGAGCTGATCCCTATCTTGGATAAGGTCTTTGCCACCAAGCCCAGAGAGGAATGGATGAAGCTATTCAAAGAGGCAGATATAGCCTATACCCCCCTTCAAACCATGAGTGACTTAATGACCGACCCCCAGGTATTGGCAAATGAATATATCCGCGACTTCGACCATCCTGTCTGGGGTCCCATCAAGATTGTGTCAACCCCCCTGGGCTTCAGTAAGACCCCTGTTTCGCTGAGGAGGGAAGCCCCTGAGTTCGGTCAGCACACGGAGGAGATTCTCATCGACATCCTGGGCTACTCCTGGGATGATATCGTTAAGCTGAAAGATGTTGAGGTAATCTGAAAAAGGCCCCGGTTTATAAGCCGGCTCGAATAATTGATAGCTAAGACAGCTTCTGGTTAGGCTGTCTTACTTGTGCTGCCAGAAAGGTTGATGTAATGACAGAATTGGGAGCAAAGGGTGACGGGTTGGCAAGGGTGAGCGAACTTTACCAAAATCGTGACCGAAGAACAAAGGAGCTGCGAAGTCAAGGCAAGAAGATAATAGGTTATTTTTGCAGCTTAACCCCCGTGGAGTTCCTCACCGCCCTCGGTCTGGTTCCCTACCGAATTACCGGGAGCGCGCTGGAGCCCATAACTCAAGCCGATGCCTATGTTGAAACCATTATGTGCCCTTACCTTCGCAGCTGCTTTGATAAGGGGCTGAAGGGCGACTATGATTTTCTCGATGGCTTTGTAGCCCCCCATGCCTGTGACCACATGGTGAAGATATACGATATCTGGAGGTATTATCTCAAGCCCCGCTATACCCACTTCGTGAACGTTCCCCATATGTCAGATGCTTCCTCGCGCCAGTTCTTCAGGGAAGAATTGGCTGTCTTCCAGAGAAGCCTGGAAAAGCTTGTCGGGAACAGCCTTTCCCCTCACCTCCTCACCGAGGCCATTCAATCGCACAATGAAAATAGGGCCTTAGCCAGAGAGCTATACCAGCTAAGGAAGCCAGACCCACCTCTTCTCTCCGGGACTGAGGTGACAAAGACAACTGTGGCAGCGGTGACCATCCCGGTAGAGGAGAGCAATGAACTGCTGAGAGGCGTCATCCGGGAGGTCAAGGAGCGCCACCAGGGTCCCCGGAAGAATACCAGACTCCTCCTTTACGGGGCTGAGATCGATGATATAGCTTTCATCCAGATGGTTGAGGGGGCGGGGTCAAATATAGTTATGGATGATGTATGCTTTGGCTCCAGGAATTATTGGCATGACGTGGAAATCACCAACGACCCCTTGGATGGCCTCATAACCTACTACCTGGAGGGGCTCTCCTGCCCCCGCTGCTATAAGCCAAGGCTGGGGACACACCAGGAAGATTTGGAGAATAGACTCGGCTATCTCCGCGACCATGCCAGGGAATTCGATGTCGCTGGTGCCATCGTCTACGTCATCAGGTTCTGTGATACCTTTGAGTTTGATGCCCCTGACGTGAGAGACTTCTTACAGGGGACGGGGGTGCCAGTGTTACATATCGAGGAAGACTATGCTATGACTAGCCCAGCCAGGTTGAAAACCAGGGTTCAAGCGTTCCTTGAGATGATTGGCTGAGCAAGGAGGCGAAGCTGTGGAAGCGCCGAAACAGAAAACAACCGCCACTAAAGCGACGGAAACGGTAAAGAAGGTACGCCAATTCGTAAAGACAATGTACACCAGCGCCCATGAGGCAAAGGCCCAGGGCAAGCCGGTAGCCTACTGCATGATCCTCTCCGCATATGATGAGATTGTAAGGACGATGGACATAACGCCTATTTGGAATGAGAACTACGGCGGACTCTGTGCCGCCAAGCGAGATGCTGAGCGCTTCCTGAACAGGGCTCAGAGAGATGGTTTCTCAGACATGCTTTGTAGCTATGTTTCCACCAGCATCGGCTTCGATGCCCTGAGAAAGGATTTGAACGGTATGCCCCCGGATGCCCCGGATGGGGGAATGGCAGACCCTGACATGTTGTTGGGCACGGGCATGATGATCTGTGACCCTAGATATAAATGGTTCCAGTCTCTGGGGCGCTACCGGGACACCCCGGTGTGCTGTTATAGCCTGCTCTGGCCGCCCACCGATGCCAATCTGGAGGAGGTTTTGCCCTATTACGTTAAACACCTGACTGAGCAGCTCAGAGGGCTGGTGGATTTTCTGGAAAGGCAAACCCATAGAAAGATGGATTGGGCTCGGCTGAGCCAGACCGTTGATCTCGGCGAAAAAACTCAGCGGCTATGGTGGGAAACCTATCAACTACGAAAGTCCATCCCCTGCCCTATGCCTACCCAGGACGCCTTCAATGCCTTCGTGCCGGCCTATTTTGCCCTGGGCACCAAGGAAGCACTGGACTTCTATCAGGAGCTATACCAGGAGGTAAAGTACAGGGTGGACAATAAGATAGGGGTGATACCTGATGAGAAATATCGTCTGCTCTGGGGCGGAGGTCTCCCTCCCTGGCATACCCTGTCGATGTTTGACTATTTCCAAAGCCTGGGGGCGGTCTTCCCCATCGAGGTCACCTACCGACCCTGGGATCCGGTTGAGGTGCCTCCCGGTGTCACCGACCCCTTGGAGCGGCTAGCCTGGAGATTTATTAAGCAGCAAACCTTCAGACATGAGAAGGCCCAAAAAGGGAGCGGGGTACCAGAGGTTGAGTTGCTCCTGGAATTTATCGAGGGTTACAGGATAGACGGAGTGGTGATGCACCTAGCCCAGACCTGCCGCACTTGGAGCCTGGCTCAGATTCACCAGTTGAACGTGATGAAGCAATATGTGAAGGTTCCAACCATGATTATTGAAAGCGATATCGTGGATGTGCGTATGTATTCCGAAGCCGATACCCAACGGCGGATAGATGCCTTCATAGAAACAGTGGCTGGCTATAAGACCAGGAGGGGAGGATAAGCGCGGGCGAAGGGAAGCCTATTTTGACGGAGCCGATTCGCCTTCCCCATTTATTGATAAACCTCTTTGTCAATCTTTATAGGAAGGGTATTGGTGGAGACAACCTTAAAGCTCATTCTCAGCCTCCTTCACTGAGCACCAACTACTCCTTGAGTCCCCATTTTCAAGCCTTCCCGGAAAGCCTTTAGGTTGAGGGATAATACACTCTCCTTATCACCAAACCTTTGCTCGAGCTCCTTCTCGATAAGCTCAGCCGGGATAGTTTTTGTCGCCCCTATATAGGCTCCCAGCATGATCAAGTTAGAAGCCAAGGTCTCGCCCATCTCCACGGCCTTTTCCAGAGCCGGAACCTTCAATACCCTGATATCTTCTCTTTCCACCTCGTCCTGTAACCCGGCGCTCTCCACCACTATTATCCCCCCGGGTCTCACCCTGCCCTCGAAGGTCTTGAGCTGGGAGGAGTCAAGGATAAGCACCGCTTGTGCTTTGGGTAGTAAGGGGGAGGCGATTTCCTTATCGGAGGAGATGACAGTGCACTCGCAGTCTCCACCCCGCTTGGCTATAGCGAAAGAGGGGACCCAGGAGACATACTTATAGCGTAGTAGAGCCGCCTGGGCCAGGAGCCGTCCGATGAGCAGAATCCCTCCGCCACCCAGCCCGGCCATCAGTACCTCGAGCCTCGTAGGTGGTTTTTGTTCCATAGTGCACTACCTCCTTATGCCACCTCCGCAGGCTAGTCAATCCGGTCCACATTCTTGAACTCGCCGAGGGGGAACTCGGCGATCAATTTCTCCTCTATCCACTTCAAGGAATCCACAGGGGTCAGATGCCAATCTGTAGGGCAAGCTGACAGGATCTCCACAAAGCTGAGCCCGACATTTCCCAGCTGTTTTTGGAGGGCGGTCTTAACGTATCTCTTGGTACGCTGGTAATTGGCGGGGGTAGTAAGAGCACCACGGGCGCTGTAGGCAACCCCTCTAAACTGAGCTACTAACTCAGCGGTGGGCAAGGGGTATCCCTCTCTCTCTGCTTGGCGCCCTTCAGGGGTGGTTAGCGTTACCTGTTCCAGCAAGGTGGTGGGCGCCCATTGTCCCCCGGTGGCTCCAAAGTTGGCATTGTTGGACATGAAAATGGTGAACTTCTCACCCCGAGTCAGCGCCCCTATAAGAGGGCCAGCTCCGATGGCTATGCAGTCTCCGTCCCCCTGCATGGTGAATACCACAGCTCCTGGGAGAAGACGCTTGATAGCGGTGGCTAGGTCAGGGGGGCGACCGTGACCGCCACCGACATAGTCGAGGTTCAGCAGTGCCTGGAGTGCCAGACTGATGCAACCTATACCGAAAACCCCTATAGCTTTGCTGCCAAGGCCCATTTCCTCCAAAGCCTCGGCGACAATTCGCCCCACGGTTGTATGCTGACAACCGGGGCAAATGGTCATCCCGTGCTCCCGCGACAGTTTGTTATCAAGTAATAAACTTGGTCTTGCTGCAACGCTTTCTTTCACCTTCTGGCTCATAGCCGTCTTTTCACCTCCTCATAGATTATGTCAGGGAGGAGCATGCCGCTGGGGGTAGATGAGTGGCGAGCTAATGCGCCCAGTAGTTGAACCTTGGCTTTGCCCTCTACAGCCAGCTTTACATCGTCGATCATCTGCCCCAGGCTGTCTTCCACCACCAGGAAATTGCACCCCTGGAGCGCTTTCTGCCTGATGGCCTCATCGGGGAAAGGCCAGATGGTTATGGGTCGAATCAACCCCACCTTGAGCCCTTCGCTTCGAGCCATATCAACCGCTTCCTTAGAAGTGCGAGCGGCATATCCATAAGCCACCAGAATAAGGGCGGCATCCTCTGTCTGGTAGTTTTCGTACCTCACTTCAGAATCCGCCATAAGGTGATATTTTTTGTCTAACCATTCCAAGTGGGATTTGTAGCTACCATTATAAGGGTACGGGAACTTTGGGAACATCGCCGGGGTGGGGTGTACCCAGCGAGGCGTGCCATCCTCGTGATTGGCCTTGCCTGTTACCGCCCAATCCTTCTCGGGCAGGGGACCGAAATCCAGGGTTTTTATCTCTATAGATTCGGCCAACATCCCCAGGAGTCCGTCACTCAATACCACTGTGGGGTTGCGGTATTTGTCTGCCAGGTAGAAGGCGAGTTGGACCAGGTCATGAGTCTCCTGGACTGAGGCCGGGGCGAGGACGATATTTTTATATCCCCCACCACCCCCTCGGGTGACTGAGAGGTAATCCATCTGGGAATGCTGAGTAGTGCCTTCCCCTGGACCTCCCCTTTGTACTTGGACTATGACACAGGGGAGCTCGGCACTGACCAGGTTTGACATTCCCTCTTGCATAAGACTCCAGCCTGGGCTGGAGGTTGAGGTCATCACCCTAGCTCCTGTAGCTGCCCCCCCGTGGAGCATATTTATTGATGCCACCTCAGATTGGCTCTGGACAAAAATCCTCCCCCTTTTAGGCATCTCTCGGGCAAAAAAGGTCGGGATCTCATTCTGTGGAGTTATGGGGTAACCGAAGTATCCCTGGCAGCCGGCCATTAAAGCCCCCCATCCCACTGCGTCGTTGCCTTGAACCAGTATCCTCTCTGCCAATGAACTACCTCCTGTATGGAACCGGGAAACCCGAATGTCTGTCAAAGATTGCTTGGCGTAGCGGAGGATTGCTAACCGGCAGGTGTTCCGCTCTTAACGTATCTAAAAACATCAATGGCGAAGTTAGGACACAGCCAGGCGCAGACCCCGCAGGCGTTACACTTCTCAGGCTCAACGAACACAGGCAGCAGGTATCCTTGAGGAGTAAACTTATCCCCCGGAATCACGATACATCCCCTGGAGCAAAAGTGCTCGCAAAAGCCGCACCCGATACATTCCTCCTCATCGATAACGATTTCCCCCTTCGCCATTTTTGTGACCTCCTCTAACTGTGGGTTACGATTGTTTCCAGGTAACCAAGCATTTTGTGATTTCAGGCACATAGAATGGTATCATAATCGGGCAGCAAAAACAACAGCTATTGAGAAGACGAATCAGGGGGCTTCAGCTCTTCCCTAATCCGGAACATCTTGATGTTAAGTAATCAGGGGGAACATCATCAAGTATGGGAATAATCCCCTCAATGTTTATCCTGTCAGGATGGATGTGCACCTTAGCGTCCAGTGCCTTTGCTGCCAGTTTCTTATCTTCATCGGTGAGGTTGTCAATGTTGCGCCTGGCTACCTCACAAAACCTTTCAATGCTCACCATGTTCTCGGCGGCATGTGGAAGGAAGTTTCAGGGATTAAATGTAAAAGTGCTGGAAAAAGTTCTACCTTTTATCCTGCACGGCCTACCAAAGTTAGATAGTCGACCCTTTCGGTGAATTTCAAAGAGAATCAGGGTGTCAAGATACTAGGTCAACGTGTAGAGTAAGGCTCGAATCGTTAGTGACAACCGCAGTCGAGAATTTGTCTGAGGAGTTTACCACCAGGCTGAGGAATATTGAAGTTGTAGTGGAGAACCGTCTGAAAACCATAAGCCCCTCAGGGCTATCGAGTTTATGATGGAAGTCAAGCAGTCAGGTGGTTGGGGCTGTGCCGGTTGAAGAAAATGGGGAGCCAAATAAAAATCAGCCTCAAGCGAGGCTGATTCCGACTACATGCAGGTGTGAGGTCTGAACACCGCCGGTCTAATTTTGGCCGCTTTTGGCTATCTTTAGCCCTTGCCGGAAAGCTTCCAGGTTTAACTTGGCATTGTCCCCGAATCTTGCCTCCAGGCCTTTTTCGATAAGCTCCAGTGAAATCAATTTTGTTGCCCCGACATACACGCCGAGCAGGATCAAATTGGCACTCCTGGGATTGCCTATAGCCCGGGCGTTTTCCAAAGCGGGCACTTTAATCACCATTGCATCCTCTCTTTCCACCTTTTCCTTCAGTCCGGTGCTTTCAACAATGATGGTGCCACCGGGTCGCACCCGACCTTCACAGGCTTTTAACTGAGCGGGATCCAGAACAACCACCGTTTGCACTTTTGATAAGACGGGGGAGGCAATTTCCTCATCAGAGAAAATAACAAAACACTCACAGGGTCCACCTCTCACGGCGGCACTGTAGTTGGGGAACCAGACCACATGCTCATACTCGGCATAAGCGGCCTCGGCCACGAATTCACCCGCCAGCAACACCCCCCCACCCCCAATTCCACTGAAGATTACTTCCCCCCTTCTTTTATCTGCCATATATCTCCTCTTGTGCCAGGAAAGAACTAATATAGACTAATCAATGCTATCTACGTTCTTGAACTCGCCTAATGGGTACTCGGCGATTATTTCCTCTACCCTTTTCAAGGATTCTAAAGGCGTCATGTGCCACTGGACAGGACAGGCGGATATGATTTCCACGTAACTGAGGCCAATATTGTCTATCTGCTTCTGGAAGGCAGTTTTGATATACCGCTTGACTGCCTGGTAATTGGCCGGGGTGTTAACCGCCCCCCGGGCACTGTAAACTACAGGTTTAAACTGAGCCAGCACTTCAGCCGCATGTACCGGATAACCCTGGTCAGCACCACGCCCCGATGGGCAGGTGGGTGTTACCTGTCCCGTCAAAGTGGTTGGTGCCATTTGACCACCAGTGCTGGAATAGGTACTGTTGTTGTACATAATTATGGTAATCTTCTCACCACGGGCTAACGCACCCATGAGCGCGTCAGCCCCGATAGCTAAGAGGTCGCCATCCCCCTGCATGGTGAACACAATGGCATCCCGATGAACACGCTTGAGGCCGGTGGCGAGGTCGGGACCACGTCCATGAGGCCCGATAATACGGTCGATGTCAAAGCCAGACGCGGGAAGAGAATTGCAGCCAGCGCCATTAACGATGATAGCCCTGCCTTCAATCCCCAGGTCTTCAATAACCTGGGCAATAATAGTGGTAATTACACCATGCTGACAGCCCGGGCAGAGGGGCACGGTCACAATCGACGCATCCCATAACCTTGCCGGGCCGGCAATCTTTTCCTTGGTTACCATCTTAGCCCCTCTCTTCCAGCAGTCTTTTTACCTCTTCCAGAACCCGGTCCGGGAAGATAATCCCTAAATCTGAAGTCAGGTGACGGGCAAATATACCCAGGAAATGAATCTCGGCTTGCCCCTCTACGCCTGACCGGACATCATCAATCATCTGGCCCAGGCTATCCTCAACCACCAGGAACCTGGCGCCGTTAGCCGCCTTTTTCTTAAAAACTTCAAAAGGAAACGGCCACAGGGTGATGGGGCGAATTAAGCCTATTTTAAGACCGTCACTGCGGGCCATGTTAACCACTTCCCGGCATACCCGCGCCACATAGCCAAAAGCTACCAGCAATAGCTCAGCATCCTCAACCTGATACTGCTCAAATTTAACTTCAGTGTCTGCCATCTGCCGGTATTTCCTGTCCAGTCCTTCCAAGGCGCCCAGATATTCGGCCGGGTAAATCATCCCCCGACCGCCGAGGCCTTCCCGGAATTTCCCGTCCTTGTGCTTGGCCTTACCTGTAATCGCCCAGTCTTTCTCCGGCAGTGGAGGAAAACTAAAGGGTTCTACTTTTACCGGCTCCCGCATCTGTCCCAGGATACCGTCACTGAGTACAACCACGGGATTGCGATACTTGTCGGCTAAATAGAAAGCCAGCTGTACCAGGTCATGAATCTCCTGGGCTGAAGCCGGGGCAAAGACAATAGTCTTATATCCACCGTGCCCACCCCCACGAGTGGCTGAAAGATAATCCATCTGAGCATGGCGCATAGTTCCCGTGCCCGGTCCCCCTCTCTGCACCAGAACAATAACTGCCGGGAGTTCGCCCAATGCCAGAAAAGACATTCCCTCCTGCATCAGCGACCAGCCGGGACTGGAAGTGGAGGTCATAACCCTGACCCCAGCCGCACTAGCCCCCTGCACCATGTTTATCGAGCCTACCTCAGACTGTGATTGCACGAAGACGCCCCCCCGTTTGGGCATCTCTCGGGCAAACCAGGCGGTAATCTCATTTTGTGGGGTTATGGGATAGCCAAAAAAATGGGTGCAGCCAGCATTGACTGCCCCGTAGCCCACCACCTCATTACCGGTAACAAAAATCCTTTCTGCCATCGTTACCTGCTTTTCTCTTCAACATATCGATAAACTTCAATCGCCTGGTCAGGACAAAGCCAGCCACAAATGCCGCAGCCGGTACACTCATCGGTGTTAATGAAAACCGGCAGGGAATAGCCCTTAGGCGTAAATATGTCTCCCGGCATCACGATACAGTTGCGATTGCAAAAATGAACGCAGTAGCTACAGCCTTTACACCGGTTCTCATCGATAACTATCTCGCCCTTGGCCATCTCACTCCCAAATTTAACCTAACTCCACCACTCTTAGGGTATCAGTTTACTTCTAAGGTTGTCAACGAAGTAGTTGTATCGGTTAAGCCACCTAGTTTTTGCTTTCCTCTTCAGCTCTCTCCAGCTTTTCCATATCGATAAGCCGGCCGGGGTTGGCGACATTATTAGGGTCGAGGGCTTTCTTAATCCGGGCTATTATCCGAGTGAGATTAGCAAAGGCCGGACCCCTCTCATTTACTGGCTTATACATGCGGAATATGCCTTGCCCGTGCACTATGTCCATCTCATCCGTTTTCTCACGGGGATAGTCGGTTTCAAAGAGAGCAAAGTGGCTAAAGTCGAATGGTGCCACCCAATCGGGGTGGTCACAATCCAGGACAGGCGGGGTGTATTCATCTAATCTCTTCCATGCCGCTTGAAAAGTTCCCGTGGCATCATCCAGTGAATCAACCGTGGCATTGGTCAAAGAGTAGCCGCCGCCAATTCGCATCATTCGGCAGCCATTGGTATCCCTAATCCAGTTGTTGGCGCAATATGGAACCCACCTCTGGTAAACCTCATCCGGTATCAATTTGCCGCCTGTTTCCTCAACTATGTGTTTTAGAACCTTCTCCTCATACTCTACCTGTTTCTCTGAGGCGAAACCCCAGAGGCAAACTGCGACACAATTTCTCACGTTCTTCTGCCAGTACTCATCCCGCCAGGTATCCCAGTATTCTTCCCGCGATTTTGCCCACCACCAATCAAAGTAGACCGTGGGCCACTTATGTACCACCCCGCCAATCTCGACCTTGCCAATCTCACGCATTGCCTCAATTGCTCCTTCAAGGGTGGGATAAGTGAAGAGATACCATCTAAATCTCTCTAAAGGTAGCTCACTTTTCTTATCCGGGGCAACACCCTCGGCAGGAAAGACGCCGGGACCCGGCCAGGGGTAGAGTTTAACGGCTATTCTGGTGATTACCCCCAGGGCCGCCAGGTGCCCGTAAATAGCCCTGACTAGACCTCTGAGGTCCAGTCCCGGTCCCTCCCCCCAGAAATAGCCTGCCCCGGGTATGGCCAGTGAGCCAGTTCTAACAACCTCTCCATCGGGTAAGACCCATTCCACTCCCAGCAGGTTACGAGTGGCATATCCGGTTCGGTAGGCGGTGCCCTGAAACCCGGCATGAACATGATTTGCCAGGCTGCATGACTGGGCACCAGCCTCGGGAATTCCCATATACAGCCCTCGCTTCATTGCTTCAGCCTGCAATTGGGCATGGGTAACATAGGGTTCAACTATGGCATACATGTTCCTCTCGTCTATCTCTAACCAGTTCATCCTCTTGGGGTCAATTATGCACCAGTAATCCTTGGCCGCCGCCATAGTGGCACCCATCAGCCCTGAGCCCACTACAGAGAAGGGGAACTGATAGCGGTTAGCCAGTTTGATTATTTGCCGTACGTCCTCGGTGCTCCCCGGCAAGACGATAAACTCCGCTCTCATCCTGGTGGCGAAACTCGGTGTCTGTGATTCCCGGGTATAGCATTCCGTTACTGCCGGGTCGTCAGCAACATAACCGGCACCAAGTATATTAACCAGCTCATTAAATATTTGCTTGTGTTTCTCGTCACCTGACGGCATTTTTCAGTTGCCTCATTGGCCTGGCGGTATTCTCACTCCGTGGGCTTCCATCTATCCCCTTCTCCGGTTAGTTCCAATTTAGGGAAGCCAAAATGCTCCCTCCAGTGCAACATGGTCTCCATCGTTTTTGAGGGATTCTGCATCGAGGCTTTGAATTCCTCATCTGTCCAGGCTGCCCGGCCGGGGACCAGAATTCCATTGGGATTAGTTATCTTTCTTAACATTCTAACCATCAGGTAGCTGTCAGGGCCTATCTCAGGGAAGACACTCAGGAATGGCTCGCCAAAATCAGCGAACCAGGAACCGGGATACCCTGAAGCCATGAAACGGGCGAAACCATAAAAATTACCGTCGAAAAACTTGATGAGTTCGGCTCTACTGGAGCGTTCGGGAAACTGGTCCATCTCGATGGTGATGTTATGGCCGCGGTCGAGGATGTAACCGTAGGGACAATCAATCGGCATCCGGCTGAAATACTCCCCCTTATCTTCACCCAGAAAGCCTATATCCTTCTCTACATCCTTCCAGATTTCTACGCCGTCGGTCATTTCGTCAAATGTCCCGTAAGGGGGAAGAGCATAGGGTATATAATTACTGCGGACGGTACGCATGCCGGTCTCCGTATTCAGGACATATTCTACATTCCAGGGGGCCAGCGCATCCAGCATCTCTGGCTTGTAGTCGGGTGAGAGCAATTTACCCCCTGTTTCCTCAACTACGTGTTTCAGCACCTTTTCTTCATAGGCTAACTGCTTCTCCGAGGAGATGCCTGCCAGAACCATGTAACCGGTGATGCCAAAGAACTCTCTTGAGCGCTGATTGGCCTCGTCAATGGTATAGGAGCACATCATGGCATTATAATTCCCGGTTATGTTTAGCGCTATTCCTATCCCCGAGCTGGCCAGCCTGGCTGTGGCCTCGGTAATGCTTTCCACAGTAGGATATTCGAACCAGAATATCTTATGCCTGGGATGAGTTGGCGGCCGGTCAAACTTCTTCTCCTTCGCTTCTTCAAAGTAGTGCTCAATGGAAGGGCGCCCCCTATCCTCGGGGAAGGGGTGTCCACCAACCCAGGGGTGCAGCTTGAGGGTTAGCTCGGTTACTATTCCTCGAGCCCCAATCGCTTGTCGGAACATCCCCCAGAGGTTTGGTCCGGGAAGGTTCTCGGTGAAGGATATCTCCCCGGTACCGGCTATTGTCGTTGAGCCGAGCCGTAACAGGCTGCCATCAGCCAGAACTATTTTCCCTCCAATGAGATTCCGGGTAAGCCCGGAGTATTTCAGGTCCGACTGCCATATCCCGCCAGTACTGACCTGGGAGCAGGGCTTGGCAATAGCCCCATGCCAGCCACTCCCCCCGAGCCATAATCCCCGCTTGCTTGCTTCATGGTGGAGTAACCCGTAATCGATAAAGGGCTCAATGGTCGCCGACATATTTTTCTCATGTATCTGGATTTTATCCATCCGCCTCATGCTGACCACTACTGTCCCCGGCACGGTGGGCCCGCTGCCGAGCTGGGCGTTAGAGAACGGCACAATAGGAAATCCATATCTATTAGCTACTCTGACGATTCCCTGGACCTCGGCTGTATTTGCCGGTAAGACAACGGCCGCTGGTCTGACTCGGGGGCTTCTGCCGGCAACCCCCAGGGCTACCCCGATATCAATGCAGTGAACCACATATGTCTCAATCACGGCTCTGTCTTCGGAAACCCATTCCTTCCCCACAACACTTTCTACAGCACGGTAAGCCTCGCGGGTTAGCTTTTGCGGAACTACTTTTATTTTCTCTGTCGCCATCTATTCCCCCTCTTTTCTTAAGGCTCGATGAATGATTATGGCAATATCGCTAACCTTCATTCTGATGCCACCTGCTTCCATTTCTTGTTTATTATTAAGTCGCTCCTTAAAAGCATAATTGCCCCGGATTCATTATGTTGTTGGGGTCCAATTCCTTCTTCAGGCTTTTTATCAGCGAGACATAATTTGAGTCGTACCGCCGATAAATCATATCGGCACATGGGCCATAGGGTTTGTCCAGTACGGCTCCCATATTGACACAGACTTCATTGGCCTCCAACCATAGATTTTTGACCCTTTGCACATCAACCGGGTCATCTAAACAGCAGTGAAGGTCTATTTCGTAATAACAGTTCCTGCCTCTTTCAATGGGTAAAAGATATTCACCGATTTCATTAAGTGGATAGCCATGTTTCTGCGCCAGGTCAGACACTGCCTTCTCAAACTCCGGCACTCTGTCCAGAGTAGTGTGAAGGGTTACCGGATGGAAAGACCCCTTGAAGTTAGCCTTTTTCAGTGCCCGCCAGGGGTGCCGGATTAAGTCCAGTAAAGTCCTATCCACACCCGCTTCTCCCGCCAGGGTTTGCGTTGGGGACAGGCCCATTTCAGTGCAGACGCTGCGTAAATCCTCCTCTTCATAGGCAACCTTTTCCTCCGGGAAATACACCAGCCCGGCAAGGTGGATTATCAGCGTCCACTTGGGCAGCCGGTCCCTCAGGGAATCGAACACATTAGAAGGGGCTTTCTGACATGGGAAGCTTCCCGGTATATTCCAGTCTTGAGCCATTACCGCGGCGAGATTAAAGCTGTTCAGCAGGAAGCACTCCAGACCCAGTTCCTTTCGTTGAATCTTCCGAATGGGTTCTATTGCTTCCTCCAGGGTGTCAAAGGGCAGGACGAAGAGCTTGCTGGCTCTGGGTATATGTTCCGCTTTGACCACCATTCCGGTGATTATGCCCAGAGTTCCCTGAGCTTTGTGCCACAGCCAGGGGTAAGGCGTATCACCGTGGAGACCGCCACCTCCGGGGGAGCTCCACTGACCTTTCAGGCGCCGTCTCCATTTACCCATCCGCCAGACCATCCCGGTGGGCAAAACCACTTCAATTTCCATGTGAATAGAGTTGCCGTACTCGAAACTGGCCGCGGCCATAGTTTGGTCTCTCTCAATAACGCTGGAGATAACCGATCTCGATTGAGGTGTGCCTAAGGGCATCATAACCCTGAGGCCGTGTTTTTGCAGTTCTTCACTGAGTTGTCCATAGGTGACACCGGGTTCAACGACCACCCATCTTTCACGCTCAGTGACCTGTCCTATCTTGTTCATGGGCGATAAATCAAGTATAATCCCCCCCTCCTTGGGGACAGCCGCCCCCCGCAGATTCATTCCGGAACTAACCGGAACTACGGGAGTCTTACTTTCGTTTGCCGCTTTGAGCACATCTTGAATCTGCGGGACGCTTTCAGCAAGAACCACACATTCGGGGAGACACGGCCGAACAAAGCTCTGGTCTTGGCGGTATTTCTGAAGCGTTTCTGGGTCTGTGGATACTCTATCAGCTCCCACAATAGCTTTAAGCCGGTCATATAGCTCTTCGGTCACTGGGCCTGCTCCTTTCCATCTTGGGGTTTAATTGAAGGGCGCTCCACTATTATAAGCTATACGATTCTCGTGCGTATTGTCAACGCGTGAGTACGGTAAATAGGCTTAAACTGAGTGGTCTTATTATTTTCTCCTCAGTAGCCAGGTATCGATTCCCCAGCTCACACGGCGATGGAACAAAAGCAGCAGCGCCATAAGGAGAAGGGCGACATCAATGGCCTGCGCCACGGGCAGCGATAGCTGTAATGTCAACCCGAAGCAGTTACACCATTCGGTGGTGGGGAATAAAAGTTTGACACCATTGAAGGTAAAAAAGGCCAGGGTCATAAGAACACTGACGAAAGCCGCCGGTTTTACCAGCAAACCGGCGAGCAAGAAAGAGCCAACGGCGATTTCTATCCAGGGGAGACGTTCCAACTGAATGAATTTCCACAAGGGCTGTGGGATGTGGAGGATTTCCAGGACGTCGGGCAGGCCGATGAACAGCTCCCAGCCATGAGGCAACTTTCCCATGCCGGCAATGATAAAGGTCCCTCCCAGAATAAGGCGAACGGCAAGAGCCAGATATCTATTCTGACGGGCCTTGGTTAGGAAGTTGGTGGTAACACCTACGTATTGCATTGAATGTTTCCCCAAAATTTTGGGCTCGGCACGCCGTGATATTGTTTGCCATTCATGCCATCGGCAAAAACGCAACACCGGCTGAGATATGGTACCTTTCCGCTCTTGAGTTCAACATATACCGTTTACTCACTCTTGCCCCACCTGGCAATATATTTTGCCTCCACCTGGGGATTAATCCAGCCCCGAGGCCATTCGCCTGACATAATCCGGGAGACATCCTCGGCCGGACGCTGGCGGATATTGGCTATCGCCACGTCTGAATAGTGGCTGGAGTGACCGGTGAGGACAACAGTATCGAGGTCAAGTAGAGGATTGTCCATATTAATTGGTTCCACCTCTGATACATCCAGTCCCGCCCCGGCAATGCCACCGCTGGTAAGCGCAGCATAAAGAGCTTTTTCGTCCACCAATGCCCCGCGGGCGGTGTTGATGAGGTAAGCCGTGGGTTTCATTAGCTTGAACTGCTCTACACCCAGCATATGCCGATTCTCAGCCGTCAGCGCAGTGTGAAGGGAAACGAAGTCTGATGCTTGGAGCAAACGGTCAAGCTCCACTGCCTTCACTCCCATCTTGTTCATAACCTTGGCCGACACATAAGGGTCACAGGCTAAAATCCTGAGGCCGAAACCCTTTGCCTTGGGCACCACGGCGCGGGCTATCTGCCCAAAGCCAATAAGTCCCAGGGTCTGCCCCCGCATTGGGACAATACCGCGCCACATATCTTCCATTTCCGGGCCATGAAAGATGTGCCACACTCCCGCCTTGACTGCCTTGTCCAGCCTGACCATCTTCCGGGCACAGGCCAGGAGCAGGGCCATGGCGTGGTCAGACACCTCCTCTGAGGAAATGCCGGCTACACAGGAAGCGCAGATACCCGCTTCTGTAGCCGCGGCCACGTCTATATTGTCGTAGCCCATCTTTGCGGTGGAAATTAGTCGGCACGCCTTGAGGTTAGCGATTACCCTTCTGGTATAGGGCTCGGCACCCACGACTACGGCATCGGCATTACTGGCGGCGGAGACGATTTCTTCCTCAGAATGCGCCGGCTTATCGACGAATTCCACGCCAGCTAGAGCCGTAAGGCGTTCGCCGAGGCCTTTAACGACGAAGGGGATGTTACAGGTAGAGACAACCTTAAAGCTCATTTTTTACCTCCTTGGTTACATCGCATTATTCGTGGAAATTATCTCTGCCATATCCTCTGCTACTACTATTCCCCTTAATGATTTCTACCCTTTATTCTTTAATATACCACTATGGTGCTATTATTAGCATTCATACTACTCTATCCATTTCTTTCAAATACATCCTTTCTTATCAAGGATAAGGTTTATTTCTTTATATAATAACACCAACTTCCTTCGCTCCACCACCACTTCCTTTAATGATTCCTACCCTTTTTCGGATAGTAGGGCTAGCTACAAGACTTCATGTGTGGACTTTAGAGGAACTCTTTGGGGTATTGCTCATTTCGTCAAAAAGTGCAATCAGTCGAGATTATTGACATTTAAACAGGGATAGTTTATTCTCCATATAAAAATGGAGGAGGTAACCAATGCAAGCATACTGTATGAAGTGTCGGGCCAAGAGAGAAATGAAGGATGCCAAGGCTATTACCATGAAAAACGGTAAGCCGGCGACTCAGGGTGTGTGTCCCGCATGCGGCACTAAGATGTTCCGAATTGGAAGTAAATAAGAGCGTACCTTTCCACTTGCCCGTAATAGCCCTGGTCTAACGCTAAGCCAAGGCTATTCGTTTCAGAGTGCATATGTCATAATGACACACGACTCTTGCCGTTCAGTCTAGGGGCAAGGTAATTAGGTGGGGTGGCTCAGCCATCGGTGATGGGGTCATTAATAGGGTTCACGCAGGTGCCAGAAGGTTTACTGAAGTAACAAAACCATCAAATGTTAACCAAGTTGCACTTAATAAGCTATTGTTGCCTAGAAATGACGTGAATAATAGAAAAGGGTTCATGAAACCAATACCCTACGTTTAACAAGAACAAGCCCAGAGCGCACTCGAAGGCAAAGAATCGAAAGAAGCCATGAGAGCGTAGATTTCGTAGAGACTTCCAGGACAAAAGCACAATGGCAACGGAGACGATGGCAAATATTATGAGTTTAGGCATAATACTGTATCACCAACGGGGTGCTGTAAACTCAAGATTTACTTAGTTCACTCCGGCTTATCAGATAGTAGCACGTGCTAAAGCATCAATCAACCTGAAACTATTTTAACTATGGCAACTACGTAAGAAGTGGTACAACTATCGGGGGCAGCACTGTAGCGTACGTTTGGCTGAAGACTGAGCAATCGCCGCTTACTGCGCCCAGTCCTTCGTTTTCAAGCCAGCCTGGCTAAGGGCCTTGGTGGATGAGATAAGTTATTTGGATCAAAAGTCTCCTTGACCCCTTTCATCTTCTTGTCATAATCAAACCACACCGGGCCGAACATACGAGTATCCTCAAATATGGGGTAGCTACCTATCCTTATGTCATTTTCTCGGCATTCTTGCTCCTCGGCCACAATGTGCCCCACATCTTCAATGTCACTGAAATTAAAGCTCTCCTCCTTGGCAAAATGCGCCAGTTCGTATCCCATAAACCAGCCCGGCGAAAAATATGTTTCTGCCATTGGTGGAGTGTGCTTCTCCTTGATATCTCTACCGGCTAGCCCTGTTTTTAAACCATTATCTAACGCTTCGATATAGACCTGCGTCAAGAATCTCCGCCCGATAAAATTTACTGATATTGAATCGGCCGCCATAAAGTAAGATTCATCATAAAGGCCGGCTGCCTGAGCTACACCACCACTCTCATCAGCAATGTCTATTAACACCTTTTCCTCGTAGTCTAACTGCTGCTCCGATGTCCAGCCAAAAAGTAGAACTCTAACCACCGCTTCTTCTCTATCAAGGGTATCGGCTGCTTTATTCCATGCTTCCCAGAATTGGTTAGCCCCTTTTCCTCTTGCCCGGGCAACATATCTGAAAATAGGCGGTACCGTCATTACCACCAGGCCTATCTCGGCTCTCCCGAGTTCATACATCCCATCGATAGCCTTTTCAATAGAGGGATAAACAATAATGTACCATTTAAGTCTGTTTTCCGGCAGCTTAAGGGTGGTGCGAGGTCCGACCCCTTGTGGCTCAAGCTTCTCGGGAATAAAGGGGAATACCTTTACCGCCATCTTGGTAACGGTTCCCAGGCCTCCTTCATGTCCCTCATTGCCTCTAACCAGTGCCCTGAGGTCCGGTCCCGGCCCCTCACCCCAGAAGAAATCCTCAAACATGGACCGGGAACCTAGCCTTAAGAGTTCACCGTCGGGGAGGACCCACTCGGCCGCCAGTATACGGCGATAACCTACGCCCATTCTCCAACCAAAACCACCCTCACTAAGGTGCACATGATTTGCCAGCACGGATGCCTGAGCACCACATCCGGGAACAAGCGTGAACAGACCTCTCTTTAATAGCTCAGCCTGAAGCATTGAGAAACTTATTCCCGGCTCAACAATGGCATACATATTCTGTTCGTCTATCTCATACTTATTCATCCGCTTAAGGTCCATCATTATCGTATTCTCATATAGAGGGGCACAGGCGGCAGTGAAAAAAGTAGAGGTCGGAATGAAGGGCAGCTTGTAGCTATTGGCCAACCTGGTTATCTGTTGTACCTCTTCGGCACTTTGCGGCTGGACACTACATGCCGGCCTCACGGCGAGCCTGTCCATAATACCGGTAAAGGCACCACCCCTGGTATCGGCTTCACAGATAGCCGGGTCGTCGGAAACCCACTCCGGTCCAACGATTGATTGCAGTGCTTTATAGGCTTCCCCGGGTATACCCATAATAGCCTCCTTAAACCGTAAACTGTGGCTACGATAGAGCTTTAAGCATTATCTCACTAATATCATAGACCTTTATTTGTGCGTTCGTTACCTTAACCGCCCTACCCAGGACATCCTTACATGCCGGACAGCAACTGACCAGAGCCTCGGCACCGGTCGACTCGGCCTCCTCGACCCTTTCCTCGGCTATCCAGAGGGCAAAGTCCTTGAAGGCTACATCAACACCAGCACCAGCGCCGCAGCACCACGAGTTATCCTTTGTTCTCTCCATTTCAACAAGCTCTATGCCTGGTATGCTGTTCAGGATATCCCGTGGCGGCTGATACACACCTTTATCCCCGCGCCTAAATGTCTTTGGTGGCTCCAATACGCCAAACTTCTTGTGTTCGCCTTCCCAGTGAAACCAGGGCTCGCCGAGTCTGCCCAGATTACACGGGTCATGATACGTTACCTTCATCGGAACATTCTTTTTGAACTTGTAGTTGCCATCCTTTGTCAACCGGTCTATATACTCTGTTGTGTGGAGCACGGTATAACTCATATCTCCCGTTGATTTTCCTAAGACCCTGGGGTAATCCACTTTGAGAGTTTTATAGCATTCAGCACAACTGGTTACTATTATCTTTGCCCCTGAGCTTTCGATAGTCTGCAGGTTATGCTCGGCCATCTCACGAGCCGCCTCCCATTGACCAGTGGCAAATTGGGTATGTCCGCAACACCACTCGCCATCCTGTACCATGAAAGGGGTCTCGGTATCACTTAATATTTTGGCCGTAGCTTCAGCGATTTCTGTATTCTTGAAGGAGGCCCGGCACCCAATAAAATAGAGGACATCAGCCTTTTGGGCTGGCTTAAGCTCTTTGGTCATCCACTTTTGGCGATTCTCATTAGGCGACCCATATATATTCTTACTTTTACTTACTGTGTCGGCCAATACCTTGTGCTCAGGCGGTTCCTTGCCCTCTTCAACGGCTCTCACCTTAAGCCCCTCGATTACTCGGAGTACCTCCAGGTCCGAGTTGCGTTTGCACCTGATATCGCACGCACCGCAAGATGTACACCTGTACAGTGCGTCCAATAGCTTTGGAGTGAACTTCAGGTTTTTATCAATGACCGCTGATGCTGCGTGCAACAACCCGGCCGCACTGTAAAGATTAAAGGCGTACCTCACATTTATTGGACACTGCTTACCGAACCGGGCACTCTTCATCCAGATATGTTCGATAAATTTACAGTTCGAGCACCTGACGCAGCCACTTGCATCAAAATGGTAATCTTCAAGTTTCAGAGTCGTCATATCCCCCTCCTTCATTAAAAGCACAGCCGGCCTGGCGACATGATTTCATTGGGGTCCAGCATTTTTTTCATCTTTTTCAAAGCTACGGTGTAGGTCGCTGCCCTATCATAAACGATATCAGCTATTGCCCCATAAGGTCTGGTGAACAGAGCTCCCTTGTCTATTAGCACTTCAGCCGCCTCTATGTAAAGCTCTCGTACCCTCTCTACCTCATTGATGTCATCTGGATTGTAAAAGATATTACATTCGAAATGGCAGGCACGACCTCTCTCTACCGGTTGCACGTAAATACCCATGTCATCTAAGCTAAGTCCGTGTTTGCTCAGTATTTCACTGATAGCTTTGGTGAAGGTTGGTGCCCTGCTCATTACGGTAAAGAAGAACAGGTCCTGACAGGCCCCCTTAGGCGCAAACTTCCAGTAGGTCTTTCCCTCCGGCCATGGACTGCGCAGAATCTGGGACATTTCCTTTTCCTGCCCGGGGACACCAGGAATGGAAGCCTGGAGCGTGGCAATACTTAGTTCCTGCCCTATCTCCCTTAGAGCTGCCTCCTCATAGGCTATTTTTTCCTCAGGACGTCTCCACCCTCCGGAAACCACCAGGATGAGTGTCCATCGTGGTAGCACTTTTTTCAGCGTCTCGAAGTCCTCCGGCCATTTCTCAGCGAGGATGGCCGCCAGATTAATGTTGTTAAGTAGCAGACATTCCTGACCTATCATGCGTCGCTGTATCCTGTACATAGGTGCAATGGCATCCTCTACAGAGTCGAATGGGATAAAAAAGGTCTTGTCCGCTTTAGGCTTGCATTCAACCTTGGAATTTACCCAGGTTACCACCCCCATGGTTCCCTGAGCACCAAGAAATAGCCGGTACCAATCCAGCCCGGGGCCTTCAGGATAAACCCCGGCTGAAGCACTCTTGTCGGGAAATCCCGGTACCGAAGCCGAACCGGTTCTAAAGAGGTCCCCGGTGGGGAGAACTACCTCCATGGTCAGAAGTGGCTCCGAATATTCAAATTTGGTCGCCAGTATAGGCTCCCTTTCAAGTTGGCTACTTAGCGCTGACTTAAGCGGGTGAGGAAGCAGGGGGTTTAAGGGTATCAAATCATGCTTAGCCAGCTCCTCTTTTAGTTGACCCCAGATTACACCAGGCTCAAACCTCACTGCCCTGTTTCGCTCATCAACGCTCAGAATTTTATCCATTCGCCTTAAATCCAGTATTATCCCACCCTGACCGGGAATGGTATTTCCATGAAAATGAATGCCCGAACTGCACGGTACAATAGGTATTTTATTCTGGTTGGAAAGCTTGACGATATTTTGAACCTCATCTGCATTCTCCGGCTTGACAACATAGGCCGGCATGCGGGCAAGACTAACACTACTGTCCTCAGCGTAAGATTGAAGCTCTTCAGGCTCGTCAGAAAAGTTTTCTGGGCCAACTATCGCTATTAAGTCTTCTTTTATACCCATACTCTAACCTCCAGGTGAGTCTTAACCCCCGTCGTTGCCCTCTGTTAATCCCTTGAACAATGCTCCAATTGTAGCTATTAGCCTGAAGGCTGTCAACAAAAGGTAAGCGGGGACACTGCCCCGTCTGGGCAGTATCCATTGCGAGGGTCAAAATACCTAAAAGTTCTGTGGAAAGAGAAGGAAGGGTATTGGTAGATTCACGAATAGGTGTCGCTTCATAGCCACTTTTTGAACCTCCGCTGTGGGGTAAAAGTAGAGGCCGTTATCAATTACGAGAGAGCCGGCTTAGAATTTACTTGCAGGCTTCCCGGCACATCTGATAACCAAGGTCAAAGGCTTTGAGATTAACGGCAGCTCGTTCTGCGGGAAAGCGCTCACTGATTGCTTCCTTTGTCGTTTCCGCCTTTATCGGGATCCGC
>SDBU01001521.1_pt1 | contig 32782 bp, 30 predicted proteins | sample 2277071 | NCBI WGS metagenome assembly SDBU01 (sample SAMN10397929, study PRJNA504765) | marine sediment metagenome | isolation source: marine sediment core GS08_GC12, 126 cmbsf | place: Arctic Ocean: Gakkel Ridge, Loki's castle | collected 2008 | reverse complement strand
GTGGAGGTCTGTTTCGGATTTCGGTTGGCTGTCGAGCACCCAGATTGGAGAAGGTCCGATGGAGGTGCCAGTCGCAGGGGGTTGAGCCGTTATCGCAATGCGGCGTGAAGAAAGGGCAGCAGCAGAATGAGAGACCATGTGTTTGGGCTTTTCAGGAGGTAAGAGAATGAATCGCGTCAGGTCTTTGCAGTGGTGGTGCCTGCTGGTTGTGGCATCCGGTCTGGCTGTGTTCGTGTCACATCAGGCTATTGCCGCCAGGGGCAAACGTATCCCAACCGATGATGCCGAGCAGTGGCAAGAGGAGCCTTTCCTGGGCTGTGGTATGCTCGGGCAGAAGATTCTCCAAGGCCCGGGCCTGCAGGCAGGCATGCCGCGCGGCAAACTGGTGTTCAACCCCGATGGTTCTGCGTTCCTTATCACTTCGAGGAGCATCTTTTTCGTGCAAGCGAACCGCACCGTGCGCCTGTTGGCAGGCCGGCCGGGGCTGGGGGGATTTCAGGATGGGCCTGCCAGCGTCGCTCGGTTCAGTACCATAAACGGTGCTGTCCGCGGCGGGAGGGGGGACTTATACATCAATGACCGGGGCAACGTTTGCATTCGCCGCTTGTATCAGAGGAATGACGGCAGTTGGCACGTGCAGACCATTGCCGGAGTGCCGGGCAGAAAAGGTAGAAAAGATGGTCCTGCCAGGGAAGCTCTCTTCCAAGACCCCTGCAACCTCTCTATCAATTCCCAGGGCGAACTCTTTGCCCTGGACAAGGACTATATCCGCAGGATCGCCGCTGGCGAGGTAACTACCCTCAACCCTGAAGGGGGTACGGGGTTTCAAGATGGCCCCATTGAAAGCGCCATGTTCAGCCTCATCATGGGGGCCGGCGCTTGTTGTGACGGCTACGATAACCTCATGATTGCTGACCGCTGGAACAACCGCTTCCGGAAAGTCGATGTCAAAGCCGGGCAGGTCAGCACCTATGCCGGCTCGGGCCAGCGGGCGCATCATGAGGATGGAACTTACCAGGAATGTGCGGTGGAGGCCGGTAGCATAACCTGGGATCCCAAGCGCAAGAGTTACTACGTCAACATGGTGGACTCCAACGACCTTGGCAGGCTGGAAGAGGGCTGGCTAAAGACCGTGATATGGGATTGCAAGATGGCTGGTTTGGACTTCGAGGGCAACATATATTCTTATGTTTCTACATACCGCCGGGGAAGGTATCGGTTTAACAAGTACGTGCTTCGCCCTGGTGCAAAGAAGGGGGACAGGTGATGCGAATAAGACTTCCTGCTTTTCTTCTGGTCAGCACACTTTGTGTGTGGTCAGCAGCAGCTGATCTGGTGATAGGCGAGGCACTGCGTCTGCCTACACGAGGGTACTCCTGCTCGCCGGCAATTGCCTATGGGGACGGCAGTTATCTGGTCGTTTGGCAGGAAGGCTGGCACGGACTGGGCGGACAATCGGACATCCTTGCCGCCCGCATAGGGTCTGGCGGGAAACTGCTCGACAGCAAGCCCATCATCGTCTGTGGCAACGACGGTGTCCAGGCCAGGCCCGCTGTTGCCTATTCGCGGGAGAGCAAGCTTTTCCTGGTAGTGTGGGGAGACTTGAGAAATAATAGGGATTACAATGTCTATGCCACCAGGGTGAGTAGCGCCGGGAAGGTGCTTGATTCCGAGCCCCTTCGGATTCGCAGCACGGTTGACGTGAACGAGGTCGAACCCACAGTGGCTTCCGACGGCAAGAATTTCCTGGTTGCCTGGAGCCAGTTCACGATGGCAGAGAGCGCGAAGGGGGAAAGCTATCCCACTTATGGGGTCCTTGCAACCAGGGTTGCGCCAAGCGGCATGCTGCTCAACAAGCAACCTGTTGTACTTCCCGACAACGGGCACAGTCCCGCTGTTGCTTGCGATGGCAAGAGCTTCCTCATCGTCTATACCAGCAGTGACGGACGGGACATGAAGGGGATTCGCCTGTCACTTGAGGGTGAGATACTGGACCCTGAGCCGATTGTGGGAATCACTTCTCAACGAGCCGCGTGCCCGGAATACCCAGCAGTGACTGCCACCCGGAATGGATATGTTGCCTTAGGTTCCCGAACACCCATACCCTCCTGGTGGGGGTGGAGCGGCCCTGGCGCGTTTATGGCGGGACGAGTCAAGCCAGATGGACAGGCTCCCGAAAGTGAGATTAAGATCACTGGCTGGATGTGGGGGAAAATCAGCGACGAGGAAGTTCCCAATGTCGTGGATGCCGCCAGGTGGGGCGATGATAATGGCGCCAAAGTGCTTAAGGGTTGGCCCAAGGGCAGGCCTGGAGGGTTCCGGTCTTCCTACAGGAACGAATGGCCCTATTCTTACGGCGCTCTGACCAATGATGGCCGCGGCGGCTGCGTGGTGGCATGGACGGTGGGCCACCTCGTGGGAACGGTCAACGTTCACCAGTTCGATATTCACGTCCGTCACCTGGAACCGGATAATAACTGGGCCAAGGGACCCAAAATAGAAGCTGCTGCCACGGAAGCTGACGAGATATTCCCCGCCATTGCCACAGGCCTCAAGAACGAGCTTCTACTCGGGTACGAACTCATGGAGCCGGAAAAGGCTCCGGTAATCGCTGTGCGGACGGTTACGGTCAGATAGATGCGCCGGGTGCCAACAATGACGGCACGTACATCTATGATAACAGTTGGCGAAGGATGACAACCACAGTGGGAGGCACAGCAACGGCTCGAACTTCCCCTACAATTCGTTGGAAACCCGATACCGATTACGCGACCGCCGCTTTCTCATCCCTGCGCTCCTACTCGCGTAGTCCTTGCTCTGTCTCCATCTTATGTGGGGCGATAGTCACAGTCAAGAATTAGAAGAATTAGTATTATGTCCCCAGAATTCCCCTGTCCAACTTGCAGGAGAGGAAAAGGATGATGGGGACTGTTTTGCAGGTGACGCGAAGTAGGTGCTTGATGCCAAAATAAGGAGTTGAACTGTGCCGCGCAAGGTACTGCTATGCTGCTTCGTTGCGATGCTTTGGGGAATAGGTGGTTCTGCACTGGCGAAGCCCGCGGAGGGCAATGAGACCGTGGTCTTGGACACCTACAGCTATTGGCGTCGGCACGTGACGTTGCGGCCTACGATCTTTGGTACTCAGGAGGACGCCAGTCCGAATATTCTAGGTACTATCCAGGTCGGCCGCCGCAAGCCCGTCCTTCCGCCCGACGGTCCCCGTCTGCCTGCGCCCCTGCCAAACTGGACACAGCCTGACTTCAAGGATGGGGCATGGTGGCGGCAGCCTGGCCCCTTCTACGGCGGTGAGGGTATTCGGCATGCCCCGTGGCGGCAAGCGGCTTACTGCCGCGCTGGAAGCGCTCAGCCGATTTCCATTGCCTTGCTCTGTCTGCGCGGGAAGTTCAACGTAACCGATGCGGCGCTGGTGAAGTCTGTGAGACTCTCGGTTGCATATCGTGGCGGGGTGGTCGTGTATCTGAACGGCCAGGAGGTGGCGCGCAGGCATCTGCCCGAGGGACGAGTCAGCACTGAAACACTGGCCGATGATTACCCCTGGGATGCCTGGGTGGATCCAGAGGGCAGGTATCTGGACGCCTTCCGCTCATGGAGTAGAGAGCGTCTCGAAACCCGCGTGCGTCGAGCAGAGGGAATTGAGCTTCCCGTCTCGGCTCTTCGTGAGGGCGTGAACGTGCTGGCTCTTGAAATCCATCGCTCGGCGCAGCACCCCCAGGTGCTGACCTATAAGGTGAGGTACAGTGACAATCGCTATAGTTGCTGGAATACAGCCGGCCTGGTCGCGGTGCAGCTCACCGCCAGCGGCGAAGGCATCGTTCCTAACGTTGGCCGTCCGCCAGGCGTGCAGGTCTGGAATGCCAACCCCTTAGAGAGTGTTTTCGAATGTAGTTACGGTGACCCTTGCGAGACACCGGGGCCGATACGCATCGTGGCAGCGCGCAACGGGCTCTTTTCGGGCCAGGTCGTGGTCAGTTCCGACAGAACAATGCGGGGCTTGTCAGCCAAGGTGAGCGACCTCAGACACACAGCAAGTGGAGACATGGTCCCTGCTGGTACGGTAGCTGTGCGTTACCCCCGCCCAACGGCAGATGAGATTCTGGCAAGATGGGTTTACCCTCATGTGCGTTACAGCCCCCCTTCGCTGCGTTTTGATGCTTTATATGATTCGCCTCAGGCAGAGGTCAGGGTGCAGGATGTTCCCGAGGGGAGTCAGGAGGACTATGCGCAAGCGCCGTGGCTCGGCGCGGTCCAGCCGATCTGGCTGACTGTGCGGGTGCCACCAGACGCGGCAGGAGGCGAGTACCACGGAACACTCACTATCCGACTCGAGGGGCTGGCCCCGGTGGTGGTGCCGGTGGTACTTGAGATCCACGACTTCCTTCTTCCTAACCCCAGGGACTTTCAGACCTCGATAGGTTTCCTGCAGTTCCCGGAGAGTCTGGCGGATTACTACGGTGTGCCGTTGTGGTCAGAAAATCACTGGAGAATGATTGAGACATCTTTGGCTTTGCTGGCAGAAATAGGCAACCAGACTCTCTATGTGCCCCTGATTACGAGAACCCATCTCCGAAACCGTGAAAGCATGGTGCGTTGGATCAGGGACGGTTATGGATACGAACACGATTTCTCTCTGTTAGAGCGCTATCTGGACACCGCGTTGAAGGTCGGCAACCGACCCAAAGTGGTATGCTTGCAGGTGTGGGATTACCATATCGGCTCCAATCCCACGACCAAGATCGGCACAGGCTTGTATGGGCAGTCCTGGGTCAAGGAACCTAGACCGGTGCCGGTGAGCTTACTGGACCCGAACACTGGTAGGGTCGCGGAGATGACAGGACCAGCATACTCAGATACGGTCGCTGAAGCTTTCTGGAGGCCGGTGAGTCGGGGTGTGCGAGAGCGTCTGGCAAAGCGCGGATTGGACCAGACAGTGATGCTTGGTATCTGCGGCGACTACATTCCACAGAAAGACGTCGTGGAGCTGTGGCAGAAACTCTTGCCGGGGACGCCATGGGTAACGATGGCACATGGGGTGACGTCCAAACTGTACAACCAGGCAGTAGGCTATGCCACCGCGGTTTTCATCGCGCATTTCCCCGACCCGGCGATTGAGCGCAGGTACGGGTGGCAGCGGCCTGAGCCCATTGCCTACTTTCCTCGATACCGGGGTAATGAGGCCACCTGGGGCATGTCCTATGAACGGACATTCTACGAGTTCGGTCTGCTCTGTGGGTTGCGGGGCGCGGGCAGGCAAACGCTGGACGATTTCCATGAATCCAGGGCGCGTAAAGCCTGGGGCACCGATTGCTGCTGGGGGTCACTCACCCCAGGACCGGCATGGCTGGCCCCGGGACCTGAGGGTCCGCTGGCGAGTGAGCGGTTCCTTATGGGCATTGAGGGCATCCAGGAATGCGAAGCGCGGATATTCATAGAAAGAGCCCTGGTCGATGAGAATCTCCGGGGCAAGCTAGGCCGGGACCTTGCCGAGAAGTGCCAAGTGGTTCTGGATGAGCGCACGCGAGCAATTGCCTGGGCAAATGAGCAGAACACCAACGGGCGCTTGCATTCGCATCTCCCTCGCGGCCCACTGGGCTCGGACTGGTACGCGGGTGGTTCCAACTGGCAGCAGCGCTCGGCTCGCCTTTATGCGGCTGCTGCCGAGGTGGCAAGATCCCTCACCAAGCATTCTGGGTAAAGGATTCCCAGAATCGAAAGGAACAGAGGGGGATGACGGTGATGAAGCGAAACCGGAAGCTACGGGCGTTGTCAAGGTACAAACCAAGAGATGGAAGGAGCACAGACTGAACCCATGGCGGGACGGTGGCTATGAAGGGAAAGGCGCTTTTGAGTTTGACCTGGCAGACCTGGATGGCGATGGGTTTCTGGATGTGGTCGCCTATCACGTTACCTGGTCGAAGCCTGATTCACCGGAAGCCAGGTCGCGTCGGGCTAGCGACATATTCGAGCACCACCGAGGTGCCAATAACCCCAGCGTTTGGGACCATTCCTGGATTCCCACTGAGCGCTTGTTCGGCTCCGTAGAAATCGTGAAGGTCACTGACATCGACGGGGATGGGGAGCTGGACATTTGTGCCAAGGTTGTTAGGCCGGTTGAGCTCGGTATGTACAGGCCGGGCGCCTGGATGTCCCGCACGAGTGGAGTCACTCACTTAGCAGGGCGGGATACCCACGACCTTAACATAAGAGACCGAGGCCCATTCTTTGGTGCTGAGCTTGCGGACATCGATAATGACGGTGATCCGGACCTGGTAACCACCGCGGCAAGGGTGGGGCTCCGGCGGGATGAGCTAACTGCCGGAGGGGTTCTCTGGTACGAAAACAGGAAGCCTCGAGAAGGCGAATAGCCCGGCCGCCAATTCCCCTTGACTTGCCCTGCTACTCTCCGTAATATGGCGGCTTCTAAAGGTGAGGGATGGCGGGGAAGTTGGAGTAGCTGACGATGGCGCATAATGAGAAAGAACTCCTGAATACACAGGAAGTCGCCTCCAGCCTGACGAGCATGGCCCGACAGATTCAGGAAAACGCTGAGGATGCGGAACCCTTAGCCGTGATAGGCATCAGGCTGCGCGGCGAATACCTGGGTTACCGCCTGGCAAAGGAGCTGGAGAAGCTCAGCGGCGAGGAGGTGCCTGTGGGTGTGATAGACATCACCCTCTACCGCGACGACCTGAGCACCATTGCCCGCCAGCCCGTGGTCAAGGGCACCGACATCACCTTTCCCATCGACGACTGCCGCGTGATTCTGGTGGATGATGTGCTTTTCACCGGCCGCACCGTGCGCGCTGCCATCGACCAGATTATCGACTTTGGACGGCCCAAGCGCATCGAGTTGGCAGTCCTCATCAACCGAGGCGGACACGAGCTTCCCATCGCCGCCGATTTCGTGGGTAAGACCATCACTTGTGGCAACGACGAGCTGGTGCAGGTTTATCTTTCCGAATGTGACGGTCGCGACGATGCGGTGGTGCTGGTCAAGCGTCCGACTTAAGGGTATCCTTCTTCGAGGGTGACTGCCCGGGCAGTGTCTATGAGCGACATCCTGCTGAAAACGGATTTTCACACTGGCGGCCTCAAGCGGGGAAAGGTGCGCGACATCTACGACTTGGGGGAGCGCCTCCTCATCATTGCCACCGACCGTATCTCTGCTTTCGACGTGGTGCTGCCCACGGGCATCCCCGAGAAGGGAAGGGTGCTCACCCAGCTTTCACTTTTCTGGTTCGATTTTCTAAAAGCTTCCGTCGAGACCCACTTTCTCTCCACGGACCTCTCTCTCCTACCGGCGGAGTTCCAGGCTGCCCGCGCGCAGTTGGAAGGGCGCACCATGCTGGTCAGGAAGGCGCAGGTTATTCCCGTGGAGTGCGTGGTGAGAGGCTATCTGGCTGGCTCCGGTTGGCGGGATTACCAGGAGACCGGCAGTGTATCGGGCATCGAACTCCCCGTCGGTCTCGTTCAGTGCCAGGAGCTTGAGCGCCCCATTTTCACCCCCGCCACCAAGGCCGAGAGTGGTCACGATGAGAACATCACCATAGCTGAACTCAGGCACAGGCTGGGCGACGAACTTGCTCACACCCTTGAAGAAAAGAGCATTGCCATCTACCAGCAGGGAGCGGACTTCGCGCGCCGTCGGGGGATTATTATCAGCGATACCAAGTTCGAATGGGGCTGGGCGGATGGCAAGCTCCTGCTCATCGATGAGGTGCTGACGCCCGATTCCTCCCGCTTCTGGCCTCAAGAATCCTACCAGCCCGGCCGCAGCCAAGTTTCCTTCGACAAGCAATACGTGCGCGATTGGCTGGAATCCTCGGGCTGGAACAAGGAACCCCCTGCGCCCCAGCTTCCCGAAGACCTGGTTGAAAAGACTACCCAGAAATACCTGGAAGCATACAAGCGGCTGACAGGCAAGGAGTTGCCTTCGTCCTGATTGTTGGAGTGAGGTCTGAAAATGCTCAGTTACAGGACAGCCGGGGAATCGCATGGGCGGGCGCTGGTGGCGCTTATCGAGGGATTTCCGGCTGGCGTGAAGATTGATAAGGCCGTCATCGATGCCCAGCTTCGCCGTCGTCAGCAAGGCTACGGGCGGGGCGGGCGGATGGCAATCGAAGCCGATGAGGTCGAAATAGTCTCAGGTACCAAAGCTGGAATGAGCATTGGTAGCCCCCTTGCGCTCCTCATCAAGAACCGCGACTACAAGATTGAAGAGATGTCTCCCATCACCATGCCCCTTCCTGGCCATGCGGACCTGCCCGGCGCTCTGAAGCTGGGGGTTCGGGATGGGCGCATCGTGCGCGAGCGCTCCTCCGCGCGCGACACTGCGGCGCGGGTTGCCGCCGGCGCGGTGGCCAAGCTCCTGCTCTCCCGGTTCGGTATCGAGGTGGTCGGTTACGTGCTGTCCATTGGGAAGGCGAAAGCGCAAATTCCCGAGGTCGATGCTGGTAAACTCAAAGATTTGCGCGATACGGACGAATGTTTCTCGCCTGATGCTGATGCCAGCGTAAAGATGAAGGCCGAGATCGACCGGGCTCGTGAAGCCGGTGATTCCGTGGGCGGCGTGGTGGAGGTGAAAGCCTTTGGTGTGCCCCCTGGACTGGGCGGCCACGCGCAGTGGGATGAGAAACTGGATGGCAGGTTAGCGCAAGCGCTGATGAGCATCCAGGCAGTCAAAGGCGTGGAGGTGGGTCTGGGCTTCGGAGTCGCACGCCTGCGTGGCTCTGAGGTTCACGACGAGATTTTCTATGATGCCAATCGTGTCAAGTCCGGTCATCTGACGGGCTTCTATCGCAAGACCAACCGTGCGGGGGGCATCGAGGGAGGCATCAGCAACGGTGAACCCATTGTGGTGCGCGCTGCTATCAAGCCTATTCCCAGCATAAGTAAGCCGCTGGCGTCGGTGGATATGGAAACCAAAGAAGCGGTTCAGTCGGTTGCGGAGCGTGCTGATGTCTCAGCGGTCGTGCCTGCCAGTGTGATTGCGGAGGCGGTGGTGGGATTTGAGATGGCGGGCGCATTTCTGGAGAAGTTCGGGGGCGACTCCTTGAAGGAAATCCAGCGCAATTATCAAAGCTACAGCGACGAGCTGCGCAAGCTCTAGCCGAGCGCTGGGGACGTTTCTACTCCTGAGGAGGCGGCACTACCAAGTTGATTTCCCCCGACAATCCCGTGGCCACGTCAGTGGCTCTGAGGGTGTAATCCCCGGGCGGCTCATTGAGGGCAAGTCTGAATTTACCCTTCACACGACCCCCCATAGCCACCAGATTGGCCTGGTAGTGGGGCACGGCTTCGCCCTCGCCATCGAGGAGCGACAGGTGCAGGATGTGGGTTCCCACCTCGGCGAGTGAGTCCTGAGGCACCGCCTCAATGGTGAAGGGCAGGGTCCTGTTGGGGGCGAGGGCTGTCCGGAGCTCGACTCTCGCTACCCGGTAGGGAAGCAGCGCATAGAGATTCGCCTCCCAGGCAGTGAGCGCATCGCGAAAGTAGGAGGTCTGCCAGCAAGCCAGCAGCATCCCTGACACCACGAAGATAACGACTGCGGGAGCTGCACACGCTTCACGCTTATTCCTCCCTCCCCAACTATTTTGCGCTCAGGTCCTTCAGCAAACGAGCCACCAGTTCCAGCGGTAGCCCCACCACATTACTGAAACTGCCCTCTATCCTTTCCACGAAGCGGTCGCCCTTTTCCTGGATAGCGTAGGCACCCGCTTTGCCCATGGATTCACCCGTGTCCACATAGGCGCGCAAATCTCTTTCGGGAACATCGCGCATGGTAATGAAAGTCTCCTCCGAAGCCACCAGTTCCCGCCCACTCTCCGCATCAATCAATGCCACGCCTGTGATGACAGAATGGCAGGTACCTGAAAGCACTTTCAGGATGCGCAGCGCATCGGCTTTATCCTTCGGCTTGCCTATGACCTTGTCTCCGAGGCTCACGAGGGTGTCGGCAGCGAGGACCAGCCCATGTCCAATTCTCCCCGCAACATCGCGTGCTTTCAAGCGCGCATTTTCCTCTGCCAACCGCCTGGGGTCATCATCAGCCGTGGGACGGCCTTCCCCCACCTGTGGCGCCACCACCTCAAACTCATACCCTGCCTCCTTCAACAGCGTTCTCCTGCGAGGCGAACTGGATGCCAGGATGATTCTCTCAGCGATTTTCCTTGCCACCAAGATACGTACCTCTGGAACAGGAGGCCACCCAGCAGAAACTGGTGCTTTACGAGCTTGCCTCCCTGGTCCCGGCATATGTCACAGTTCTCAAAAAAACCGGTTGACTGCTGCTTCCCTAAGGAGGGCTATTTCTTCTCTTGATAAGGGTTCCGAACGAGGCCTTCGTGGAAAAAGTTCGTCATAGCGTTCCACAAGGATCTCAAATCTACGTTTCACGTCCTCAAAGATAGTTGGCCATGCGAAGGACTCGATTCTCCTCTCGACATTCTGCCCGCGGTTGGCATCGTCCAAGATAACCTTTGCTTGTCCTATAGCGCGCTGTCCTCGTACTTCTATGCGTTCATATGACCGTCTCTGCAGGTATTGAGTGAACTTAGGCGATGTTTCCTGATACAAGCGCAACCCGAACATCATATCTTCATATCGCCTGATTTCCTGTTCAAATTCCCCAAGGCTGCGTTTCTTCACGTCTGCCACTTCGGCGTCAAAGTGAAGTTCGGCTAATGCCTCTGGACTTATCCCCACTTTGAACCATGCGCGTAGCTCCCTTTCCTTGAGAAACCAGCAACCATAATAGATACCTACTGGGGCGTATAGCCGAAGCCAAGACCACCTTTCCCAACCCCCTATTCGCTGACCCACCGAGTAGATCAACACCGGCATAAGCAAGAGCGACACCAACCACAAGAGGTGGATCTTGAAATAGAAGAGCACGAGCAATAGAGGAATTAGGAGGCACCAGAAACCCCATAGCTTGTAAGGCACAAAAGTGAATATGGACCCTACCAGTACAGCCATCAATGACTCAGCACCAAAGTACAACCTGCGCCTTAACATGGTTCAGCCCTCCACAAAAACCAGAGCCAGCACCCAAAATCATCCCTTGACACAGAGCATGGGTTTGAGTTTGGCGACTTTGACGTTGATGCCTGCGCGGTGCATGACCTCGGCAACCGCATCGATGTCCTTGTAGGCGCCGGGGGCTTCCTCCGCCACGCCTGCCCTGCTTACGCCTTTGATGATGATGCCTTGCTCCCTCAGCTCCTTGATGACGGTCTCGCCCCAGTAGCGCTTCTTCGCCTGCACCCGCGACATGGCCCGACCGGCGCCGTGGATGGCAGAGCCGAAGGTATCTTTCATACCTTTCTCGGTGCCTCTCAAAATGTAAGAGGCAGTGCCCATGGTGCCTCCCACCAGCACCGGCTGTCCTACCGGACGGTATTCTTCGGGGAGTTCCGGTCTTCCGGGGCCGAAAGCGCGGGTGGCGCCCTTGCGATGCACCAGGAGTTTCTTGGTGGCACCATCGACTTCGTGAGTCTCAATCTTAGCGGTGTTGTGTCCCACGTCGTAGAAGGTGCGAATCTCATCGGGTGAGATGCGCAGCACCTCTGTCAACACATTTCGGGCCAGGTGGGTGAGCGCCTGACGGTTGGCAAAGGCGCAGTTGATGCCCGCGTTCATGGCAGAGATATAGCGCTCGCCCTCAGGGCTCATGATGGGCGCAGAGACGAGCTCCTTGTCGCGGAGCTTGATGCCATATGTCCGGGTGGCGGAGGCCAGGTCCTTAAGATAATCGGTGCCTATCTGATGACCCAGTGCGCGGCTGCCACAGTGGATAGAAACCATGACTTGATTGAGGTGCAGCCCGAAAGCCCGCGCGGCCTCCTGGTCGTAGATTTCTGTAATGCGCTGCACTTCCAGGTAGTGGTTCCCGGAGCCCAGGGTGCCTACCTGGCGCAGTTGGCGCTGCTTGGCCTTCGTGGAGACCGCCTTGGGGTCGGCGCCGAGAATGCAGCCTTGCTCCTCGGTGTGTAGAAGGTCGGCCGCAGTGCCCATACCCCTATCGACCACGTAGCGGGCGCCCTTGGTGAGCACCTGGTCAATCTCGGAGATGGAGAGTCTGAGCTTGCCCTTGGAACCTATGCCGGCGGGGATGGTGCGAAAGAGCCTGTCGGCAAGCTCTTGCTTACGGGACTCGATGTCCTCTGCGCTCAAAGGGGTGGAGAGCATCCTCACGCCACAGTTGATGTCGAAGCCGACGCCGGCAACGCTCACCACGCCTTCCTCCAAATCAAAGGCACCCACGCCTCCGATGCAGAAGCCGTAGCCCGGATGCACGTCTGCCATCGCTAACGAAGCTTCCTGGATGCCCGGCAGGCAGGCGACGTTGACAATCTGTTTGAGCGCATTCCAATCCTTACCCTGGCGGACGTCATCGAGGAGATGCTCGATGATGTCCTCATCGCCATAGATGCGCCCGGGCACCAGCATCTCGCCTGTCTTAGGCACTTCCCATACGAAAGGGGCAACACGGGTGACTTCGATGTTGGCTGTCATCTTACACCTCGTTTCAAATATCCAGGACACATTGAATATGATAGCCGTCGGGACACTCAGTGAGAGAAAGTCCCGAATACGTCGCGGCCTTCACTTCGGTCTTGAGTTGTTGCTTATCGCGGTTGATAGGCTCACCGCGAGCTTTACCTCTCAGCTCCCAGCCGCCGTCTGTTTCCTTTAATTCGTCAATGTGCAGTTCGGCCAGGACTAAATCGTTCAGGTCAGCCTGTGCCAATAGCTCGTTGAGGAGTTCCACGAAAAGCTCGCCTAACTCCTCGGCGCTGACCTTGACTGCGATTTCATCTCTTTTATCAACTGATTCCGGCTCAACCTGGACGGCAAACATGGCAAGGGCGCCCTGTTGGAAGGCTTCTTCGATGGTAGCCCCGATGCCTTCGATACCCATGTCGGCTTCGTGTTCCAGATGGCGATAGGGCACCGTACGCCTGCTTTCCGAATGAGCAAAGACTTCTGGATAAGACCTCCATATCTCTAATGTTGATTCTACATAGATTGCGGTCGGCTTGCAAGATGCGGGATTGGGAGCGCAAGCAGGATGCGAAAGATGTAGGTCAGAGAGGCTTCAGGGGTGGGGCTAGGTGGTACCCTCTTTGAGAGCAGCAAGCTTGGCTTTGGCGGCCTCATATATCTTCTTCTGCTCCCAGTAGAGTAGGCCGAAGGGGACAAGACTGCCGCCGGCCAGACACAGCAGCGAAATTTTAAGCCACAAACTCAGGGCGCAAGCAGTGACAATGCACGCGAAAGTCGGCAAGCCGTAGAGGTATGTGCGCCAGAGCATCGGCCACCTGAGCCTTTCGCGCAGTCGCAAGATACAGAACTCTGCACAGAAGCTACTGGCCTCTCGCAGGACGAGAACCTGGAGCGCAGTAAATGCCAGGCCGTTGAGAAATCCCACGCCAATGGCGGTCAGTGGTTGTCCGAACAAACTGTAGAATCCTGTTCCGCGTAGCATGGTACGCACACTCTCAGGAAAATGCCTCATCAACCGGAAACACGCCATTGCAAATAGGAGGCTCATCACCAAGGATAGGGCTGAAGACAGCAAACAGATTAGCGGGCGCGCAAGCCACGGGACTTTTTCTACATACCTAGTGATACGCTTTGTCTCTGTGTCGGCAACAAGCTTGGTCTTGGCTTCCTCGTATATTCTCTTTTGCTCCCAGTATAGCAGGCCGATAGGTATGTAGGCTGCCCAGCCAGCACATATTACTGATACCCTCAGCAGGTAGGCGACAAGCAGTGCGGTAAACAGGCCTCCAATCAATGGTACGCCGAAAAGCAGCCTGCGCGAAAAGGTGTGCCATCTGGACTTTCCAGGCGCTCGCAATATCAGCGAATCCACCTGGTGGGAGCGCGTTTTTCTCAGGACGATAACGCACAGCGCCACGAAAACGAGACCGATAAGAAGTCCTAGCACAGCGGCCGTCCAAGGGCGGCTCGTGAATGGGCGCTCGGCCATAGTGCGGAGCGTAGTGTCAGTAAGTCCACGGGTAGCCAGCGAAAACGTAATTCCGCATGTGACCGTCGCCACAAGTCCGACACCCGAGAATATCAACCACCATTCTGGTCGCTGCGACAGTGAGACATATCTTACGTACTGTTTCATCGCCTTCGCTCCTGAAGAAGACTTACCGTTCTGTTTCCGTAACTTGCTACTTTATGGCCAATCACCTGGCGGCCTTCGTTCGCTTTTTCCGTGATTTCTTCTGCCTCTTTTTGACCTCGGCAAAGGTTTTCTTGTGCCTTAAGATGTGGTGGTAGTGCTGGGCGAAGCGGTGGGCTTCGTCACGCACGTATTGCAGGACTTTGAGCGCGGGTGAGGTGCGACTAAGGCGCATGGGTTGATGGGCGCCCTCCCGGTAAATCTCCTCTTCGCGCTTGGCAAGTGACACCAGGAGAGGGACTTTCACCTTTAGGTCTTCGAGCACCGCCCGCGCGGCTTCGAGATGTCCCAGTCCGCCATCGATGAGGAGGATGTCAGGGAAGATGCTCTCCTCGTCTTTCAAGCGCTTAAACCAGCGGAGGACCACCTCGCGCACCATCGCATAGTCATCGCTTTTCTTGACCGTCTTGATGCGAAAGCGGCGGTAGCCTGCCTTGAAGGGCTTGCCATCGATGAAGCTCACCAGCGAGCCCACAGCTTCAGCGCCGCCTATCTGGGCAATGTCGATGCCTTCAATGGTACGGGGGAGCTCTTCCAGGTTGAAGACCTTCTGCAGCGCAGCCATGGCTTTCTTAGGGTCTGCCACCACGTAGTCAGCAGGTCCGTACTGGGAGTAGAGCCCACGCTTGGAAAGGGCTTTGAGCGCTTTAATCCGGTCACGGAGAGCCCCCGCCTTCTCGTACTCTAATTTGGTGGCAGCATGCTGCATTTTGGCAGTAAGCTCGCGGATGAGGGAGCGCTGCTTGCCCTCCAGGAACTTGATGAGGGCGCGGATGTTCTCAGCATAGTCCTCTCTGGAAATCTTATCGGCGCAGGGAGCTGAGCACTGTCCGATGTAGTAGAGGAGGCAGGGACGCTGGAAGCGCCGCTTGTCGTCATCGGCGCGAATATCCATGTTGCAGGTTGAGAACTTGAAGATGCGCTGGAGGATAGGCAGTGCCGCGCGCAGGCCATCGACATCGATGAAGGGCCCATAGACCTTGCTGGACTTGGCCGGTTCGCGGGTGATGCGTACTCTGGGGAAATCCTGGCGGCGGGTGATTTCCAGGTAGGGGTAGCTCTTGTCGTCCTTGAGGTTGACGTTATAGCGAGGCTGGATGTCCTTGACCAGGCGCGCTTCCAGGAGCAGCGCATCGACCTCGCTCTGGGCCTCCAGGTAATCGACATCGGCCACCTGGGAGACCATGGCCTCGACCCGGGGGCCGGGGGCACGGCCGCCATGGAAGTAGCTGGTCACGCGGTGCTTGAGCGACTTGGCCTTACCGATGTAGATGACGCGGCCGCGGTCGTCCTTCATCAGATAGACGCCTGGCTTAGGGGGGAACTCCTTGATTCGCTCTTTCAGGTCCATGGGCGGGTGATGCTTCTGAATTGAAAGCTGGTCAACATGTCTCGTTTGTATTGTAGGCATTGAGCTCTGGGATGTCAACGGCTGGGGATTTTCGGAATTTGCTCAAGCGCTGCTCCCGCGCTGCCGATAGACTTATATGAACGCGGGTTCGTCTAGCCGCCAAAGCCTGCTAATGCTGACGAGTTGGCGACGCTGCGGGCCCGCGGGACTGAAATCCCCCCGGCGCCTGCGCCGGGCGATCTTTGAAAAGATGAGAGCTGGCTTCTGCTTCCGAGTAGGTGAGGCAGAAGTCCAGTAAGTGGCCGGTACCAGCTACCAGCGTGAGCTGTCCTTTCCCCCCAATTAGGACCTCTGTACCTCTTTCCCTTTCACCCCTAAAATCCCCGTTGTGTGTGGCGAGCGTTGGTAGCTGGTTCTTTTTTTCTCAAGGGCATGAAACATGCTCGAGGTCGCACTCATCAGCGTTGTGACAATTCTACAGGAAGCACAATAGCCACCTGAAGCGGGGTCGAAAATACCTCTCCCGCTCGCCTACTGCGGGTGAGTTCATCTTCCTGCCTCCGGGTGTGTCGGTTTTCCCTTGACACTAAAGTTTGCCTTTCCTTATCATTGCGCCCATGTAGGCAGAAGTGGGCTGGCGCCGTTTGTGGATAAACTACGGCGGCAATGATGACGAGAGACTCTTTCGGAGGAACCGGGATGAAAGGCTCTAAGCTCGAGCGAGTATGGGTGGGTGTGTTGCTCATAGGGGTAGTGTTTGCGGGGTTCAACTGTCGCCGAGAGGAGGAACCCAGGCCTCCTTTGCCGCCTGCTCCAGCACCGACGCCTGGTGCGGTTGTCAGTGAGCCCGGTGTCATTATTGCGCTGGCGTTGCCTCTGGCAGGGGAGGAAAATACCCCCGGCTGGTCCTGCCTGCAGGGCATTAACCTGGCCGTGGCGGCGCGGGGCACCGAAGCGGGCGTCACGCAAAAGGAGCTTCTGGTCGTTAAGGTCAAGGGTGATACACCTGAAGCCGCGCGTCAGGCAGCTCGGCAGGTGGGGGTCAAGAATCCGCACCTCATCATAGGAGGCGTGACGGAACTGCACGCCCAGGCGCTGGCAGAGATGGCTCAGCAGGCGGGCATCCCCTTCATTGCCATCATGGCAGCCAACGACCAGCTTACCGCGGGGGATTACGTTTTCCGTGTGCATAGCCCGGAAAGCGATGTGGGTAAGGTGTTGGCCAGGTTTGCGGTCGAGAACCTTAACGCCCAGAAAGTGGCGCTATTGGTTCAAGCCTCCCCGCAATCGCTGGTCACGGCGCGGGCTTTCGTCGCGGTTCTTGGCGACCTCGGGCGCGCGGCAGCTACCCAGGTGTCATTCGAAGAGTCAGGGGAGGATATTGGCGGACAGTTGGCGATGCTGGTGTCGAAGAAGCCTGATGCCATCTTTCTGGCCGCCTCACCTGCCGAGATTGCGAAGCGGATTAAGGAGATACGTGAGGCAGGTATCAAGGCTGCGGTACTGGCGCCTTATAGTGGTAATCTGAACCAGTTGCTGGCGCTCTCCGAAGAGGCCCGCCAGGGCTGCTACTTTGGCAGTGCCTTTGAGCCTGATGCCACCCGGGCGGAGGTGAACGAGTTCGTGGAGGATTACAAGGCGATTCCCTCCGCCTTGCAGTTCCCACCTGCCGAGGCTGCGCTCGCCTACGATGCTTGCCTGCTGGCGCTGGAGGCCATCAAAGATGCAGCAAGCTCGGAACGTTCCCAGTTGCGGGATGCCCTTGCCAAAGTTAAAGACGTGCCCGGCGTCACAGGCGTATTCAGTATCGACCCCCTGGGCAATCCCCGGAAGTCGATTGCCATCGTAGAGCTGAAAGGTCTGCGTCCGGAACTGAGCGCCAGGCTCACGCCGCTGGAATAAACTGGAGGTTACCTTGAGCGAACCCCGGGAACGCTGGCGCAGCCGACCAGCATTCGTGATGGCGGCTGTCGGGTCGGCAGTAGGTCTGGGGAACCTCTGGCGCTTTCCTTACATTGCCGGCGCCAATGGTGGTGGCGCTTTTCTGATTCCCTACTTCATTGCCATGCTCACCACGGGTATCCCCCTGATGGTGCTGGAATACGGGCTGGGGCAGTACTTCCAGGCGGGCGCCCCGGGAGCGCTGGCCAAGATTCACAAGCGCTTCGAGTGGGTGGGCTGGTGGGCGCTGCTGGCAGGCACCTGCATCTCCTTCTACTATGCGGTAATCCTGGGCTGGTGCTGGAACTATCTCGTTTTCTCGCTTAACCAGGCCTGGGGCCAGGATGCGGCTGGCTTCTTCGAGAAGTTTGCGACACATGGCAGCAAGGGCCCCTGGGAGCTGGGGGGTATCTCCTGGGCGGTGGGACCACGGTGCAGACCGTTGCCGGGCTCAAGGGCTACTACGAGGCTTCCGCACTGCTGGGCAAAAGGATCGTGATGGTGGCTAACCTGGAGCCCGCAAGCTTACGCGGAGTGGAGAGCAAGGGGATGATGCTCGCCTGTCAGGATGGTGACCTGGTCAGCCTGGTGGTGCCCGAGCACGACCTGAGCGCCGGCAGTCCCGTCCTTTGATGGCCTGTGAACGCTATCAGCCCGAAATGTCATATTAGGTTAGGGATTCTTTCGAGGAGCTCATCAATGAGGTTGGCATGTCAGGAGAACCTGCTGCCGGGCGAAACCCTTTCGGAAAAGCTAAGGAATGCCCGGCAGTTCGGATTTGAGGGTGTGGAGGTGTGGGGTAAGAGCCTGTGGGAGAATTTCCCCCAGGTGCAGGAGGCTTTTCAGGAAGCCAGCATCGCCTGTAGCACCATCTGTGGCGGGCAAAGGGGCTGTCTTCTGGACCCTGACCCGAAGCAGCGAAAGCTTGCCCAGCAGGACCTCGGGGAGCTTTTGCAGTGGGCGGACGAACTGGGCGCCGTGGGCGTCATCCTGGTGCCGGTCTTCGGACGCTCGAGGCTTCCCGACCTCACACCCCTGACGGATGCCATCAGCCTGGAAAAGGACCTGCTGGTCACCTGTCTCCAGGAAGTGTTCGAGCGCATACCTGACTCAAAGTCAGCACTGCTCCTGGAGCCCCTCAACCGCTACGAGACGCATTTCCTGAACCGCTTGACGGATGCGGTCGAGATTTGTGAGCGCCTGAACCACCCCCGCCTGCAACTGATGGCGGATTTCTTCCACATGAATATCGAGGAGCCGGATATCCCTCAGGCTATTAAGCAGGCAGGTAAGTACATCAGCCACGTCCATCTGGCCGACAGTCACCGTAAGCTGCCGGGCACTGGACACACGGACTTCCAGGCAGGTCTCCAGGCGCTTCAAGCAATAGGCTATGACGGATGTCTGGCCCTGGAGTGCGCCGTAGAAGGCGACCCTAAGGAAGAATTGCCCAAAACGGTCGAATTCCTCAAGAGCTTATGGTAGCGTTGCATATCAATCCCGATACATCTAAGCTGGTGGCAGTAAGTCTTTGGGGAACGGGGCTATGTTTCCTCGCTGGAGGGGCTACAAGACCGGTAGGGCCTGCGCGCTGTAAACCTAAGAACTTCGTACGGTTAGCTTAGGCATCAATTTCAAAAGGGCAGTCCATGCTTAAGGATCTCTGGCGGCTATTACGTAAAGCATTCTTGCTAATTGGCGTGGTCTTGTCCTTCTTTGCCATTCTTGAAATCATGCGAGCGCACCAGACACTGCGAAGCTTCCATCCTGTGGCAGGGCACGTTTTTCTGGGCGCACTTGTCTGCGCGGGGGTGTGGCTCACTGTCCTCTATGCTCGACGTATCGCAGCCCATCCGCCTGCGCTGGCCCCACCTCAGATACCGGAGCGAAGCCAGGCTTCGTGGAAGGAGCTTCGGCGGTACGTGAGGTACCTTGCTAGGTATTTGAAACGGCTCAGTTTCAATGACTTCCTCTCCGAGGCTGAGAGAGAAAAAGCGAGGGCATCTCTGCACAAAATGGACCGCAGTCTGAATACAGGTTTGTCAAAAGAAGAGGTCTTGAAGGTGGTCGAAGAGACGGAAGGTGGAGTCATTCGCCCGATACTCTCAACCCTGAACGAATGTGCCCAAGTACATGTCACAAAGTGTGTCCGGGACGTAATGCTAGGCGTAGCAGTCAGTCCTTACAGAGCTGCTGACCTCATGATTGTGATCTACCGGAACGCCGGCATGATAGCTCAAATTGTGCGGATTTATCATGCGCGGCCTCGTCTCACAGAACAGATGCTAGTCTTCCGTGATGTTCTGCGGGTCATAGCTTTTGTCAACTATACCAATCTTGCCGCAAGTTTCGTTGAAAAGCTCAGCGCTGGCCTCCCGCTAGTCGGAAAGGGCATTGATGATGCTTTGCAAGGATTGGGTGCAGGTATATTGACTTCACTCGCAGGACACGCGGCGATGGAACGCTGCAGGTCTTTCCAGGGGTGGAACGAGGAAAAGGCCAGGAGCCACTTGGTGGCAAATTTGAGCAACTTCATGGTGGACTGCAAGAGAATCGCAGATCCCATCTTTTCAAGACTGTTCCCAGCTTGGACAGCTTGGACAGCTAGGATCGGTGAGGTTGTGGATCAAACAGCGGAGCTTGCCGAGAGCTTTGTCAAGAAGCCTGCTCTGGTAGTCGGTACGACAGGCCGCAGGTTCGGCAGCGTCGTTACTTCTGCCATTGGCACTGTAGGTAAAGGAACAAGAAGAGGTGCCGTCTCAGTGGCAACGCGGGCTAGGAACGCAGGAAGGCGGCTTCTGTGGTGGCGAAAAGACAGATGAGGTATTCACTCGACTAAACCGACGACAGTGACTTTTTGGTGATCAGGCGATCTTTCCTGGCCTCAGGGTCCATAAGAGCGCCGGGATGCGCGACCTGTAAGGCTGAGAACTTTGTACGGTTAGCTTAGGCTATCCCTACAGACTAACGTTTCTGGGTAAGGGAGAATAGGATGGCAATTAAAGTGGGATTTGTGGGCTGTGGGGGGATTGCGCAGGTGCACTTCGGTATTCTGGAAAGAATAGAGGACGTGCGCATCATTGCGGTCTCGGATGTGAATCGCGAGCGGGCTGAAGCCGCTGCCAAACGCTTTGATGCTAACGTTCACCTCAACCCCAGGCTCATGCTCGAAGAAGCGCAGTTGGATGCGCTCTACGTCTGTGTCCCGCCCTTCGCGCACTCGGACGTGGAATCGATTGCCGCCAGGAAAGGCGTACACCTTTTCATCGAAAAGCCCATCAACCTCTCCCTCGAGCGCGCCCAGACCATTGCCGAGGAGATTAAAACTGCCGGCATCATCACCAGTGTGGGTTATCAGTGGCGCTATATGGAGGCAGTCGAGCGGGCTTGTGAGCTTCTCGATGACAAGCCGATTGCGCTGATGCTGGGCTACTGGATGGGGAAGATGCCCGGCGTCCCCTGGTGGCGGGTGAAGGAGAAGTCAGGCGGACAGGCGGTGGAACAGACCACCCATATTTTCGACCTGGCACTCTGCTTCGGCGGGGAGGCGGATTCGGTGTCGGCACTGGGGTACCAAGGCATCCTGGCCAGGTCGGTCGAAAACTTCGATGTCGAGGATGCCAGCTCCGTCCTCGTCAAGTTCAGGCAGGGCGCCATCGCCAACATCGCTTCTGCTTGCATTATGCCCGAGAAGGGCAACGTGGGACTGACGGTGCTCTCGGAAGGCTTGCTGGTAAAGATTGGTTTCAGTGGGCTGCACGTGGAGGAGAAAGGCAAGGTCACCGACTTCGTGACCCGCGATGACCCCTACCTGGCCGAGAACCTGGCCTTCATCAATGCGCTCAAGGAAGGCGACCCCAGCGGGATTAAGTCCAGTTACGACGATGCGCTGGCTACCCTGGCTGTCACCCTGGCCGCCGGCGAATCCATGCAGACAGGTAAACTGGTAACGCTGTAGTAGGTGCAGCGCAAGCCCGGATAGGCCGTCACTGGCGTCCCTTCACTGCCTCGCCCGTGTTACGCCTGACGCACCTCCTTTTACGTTGACCGTGTATACCTTGCAGAGTATCATGATTTCGTTGCGCTGCCAGCACGCTTTCGCGACGGATTGGGAAGATGATAGTTGCAGGCATAGATGAAGCGGGGTACGGGCCGAGGCTGGGCCCACTGGTGGTGTCGGCCACGGTTTTCCAGAGTCCTGACGGGGTCTCAGGAGAGGAGTTCTGGCAACATTTTGGGGAGGGAATCAGTCCTAGACACGTGCGAGGCGATAGGCGCCTGGTGGTGGCCGACAGCAAGATTGTTTATCGGGGAGGCAAGGGCTTTGAGCGCCTGGAGGAAGCGGTGTTGGCCTTTCTGGCTGTGGCGCCAGGCGAGGTGAGGGGCCTCGCGGAACTGCTTAGCGCCGTATCGCCCAGCACGCTGCCCAAGCTCGATACCTATCCCTGGTATCGGGAGGTTGAGGTGGAGTTACCCTTATCCGCTCGCGCGCTGGGTGCTGATGGCAAGGGCAGGGCGCTTAAGAGACTCTTCAAGCAGCGCGGCTTCGCCTACCTCGGCGCGCAGAGTGAAGTGGTGCCTGCTTACCATTTCAACCGCATGGTGCAGGCACATGAAACGAAGTCCAACGCGCTCTTCGCATGCAACGCGAAATTCTTAAGAGATCTGGTTCAGAATTTCCAGGACCAGCATTTATACGTCGTTGCGGACAAGCATGGCGCGCGCAAGCGCTACCAATTGCTGCTGGCCAGGGCACTGCCTGGCTGGACCGTGCAGGTCTTGAAGGAGGAAGCTCAGGTTTCGCGCTACCGGCTGAAGCGAAGGGGTAGGGAGGTGCACGTCAGCTTCCGGGAGAAGGCGGACGTGAGCACCTTTCCGGTGTCGCTGGCTTCCATGTTCAGCAAGTACGTGCGGGAGCTGTTCATGAAGCTCTTCAACCGGTATTGGCAGAAGCTGGTGCTCGAGCTAAAGCCCACTGCCGGCTATGGGCGTGATGCTTATCGCTTCCTGGCCGATATCGAATCGGCGCAAAAAGCGAAACAAATCTCAAGTGCGCTGCTCCTGCGGGCGAGATAGTAATAGGGGTCAAGAACGGTTACTCGGAGTCGAGAGATGGGGAAAAAAGTAGCAGTGGTGGGCGCCACCGGCGCCGTGGGCGAGGCCATGAGGCAGGTGCTCCAGCAGCGCCAATTTCCTATTGATGAGATTCACTTCTTTGCCTCGGAGCGCTCCGCAGGCAGGATGATTGACTTTGCGGGCAGACAGTTCCAGGTTAAGAAGCTGGAAGCAGCAGCCTTCGATGGTCTCGACATCGCCCTCTTTTCTATTCCCCAAAGCATCAGCCGCGCGATTTCCCCGGAGGTGGCTAAGCAGGGCTGTGTGGTGATTGATAACTCCAATGCCTTCCGCATGGACCCTGAGGTGCCCCTGGTGGTTCCCGAGGTCAATGCCCATGCCCTCAAGAGGCATAAGGGAATCATTGCCAACCCCAACTGCTCCACCATCCAGATGGTGGTGGTGCTCAAGCCCCTGCACCAGGCCTCTCGCATTAAGCGGGTGGTGGTGACCACCTTCCAGGCGGTATCAGGTATAGGGCTGGCGGCCATCGAGGAGCTCAGGCGCGAGACCAGGCTGGCGCTGGCGGGCAAAGAAATCGTCCCTGAGATTTTTCCTCATCCAATAGCCTTCAACGTGCTCCCCCAGATTCCCCAGCGCGCTGCCTTCGAGGATAATCTCTACACCACCGAAGAGATGAAGATGGTGCGCGAAACTCAGAAGATTATGGAGGACGATACCATTCGGGTGACGGCTACCTGCGTGCGGGTGCCCGTGTTCTGGGGACATAGCGAAGCGGTCAACATCGAGACCGAAAAAAAGCTCACGGCCCAGGAGGCGCGGGAGATTCTTGCCCGCAGTCCGGGCATCGAAGTGGTGGACGACCCCGCGCAGCAACTCTACCCGCTTGCGACCGATGCCGCCCATCGTGACGAAACTTTCGTGGGACGCATCCGTGAGGACGAATCCATCGAGAACGGACTCAACCTCTGGATTGTCAGTGACAACCTACTCAAGGGCGCGGCGCTGAATGCCGTCCAGATTGCTGAATGTCTGCTGTAGTGGTTCAACGCACCCCTATGGACAATGAGACACGATATAAGATGGTGCTGGAGTACGAGGGTACCGATTTTCACGGTTGGCAGAAGCAGAAAAGGAGGCGCACCGTCCAGGGCGTGCTGGAGTCGGCGCTCGAAGAGCTAACAGGCAAACAGGTCAAAGTGGTGGGCAGCGGCCGTACCGATGCGGGTGTGCATGCGCGGGGGCAGGTGGCGGGTTTCTCACTGGCTACCCGGCTTTCCCCCGAGGAGCTCAAGCGAGCCCTCAACGCACATTTGCCTCGCGACGTTGTCGTCCGCTCTCTCAAGCAGGCGCCCCGGAGCTTCCACCCGCAGTATGCAGCCACCAGGAAGCACTACCGCTACCGCCTGCTGGTGGGCAAGGAGAGGTCGCCGCTGCGCCGACGGTTTGTGCAGGTGGTGTCCTACGAATGTGACCTGGCGCGGATGAGGCAGGCAGCGCGTTATCTAGTGGGTCGGCACGACTTTCGTGCTTTCACGAGCGCAGCTAACTCGCAGGACAATACCGTGCGCCAGTTGCTTCGACTTGACGTCCGGCGGGTGAAGGACGAGCTGTGGATGGACTTTGTGGCGGACGGCTTTCTCTACAATATGGTACGGGCGATGGTGGGGACACTCCTCGGGGTGGGAAGAGGAAAACTCAGTCCCACCGAGATAAGAAAGATACTGAACTCCAGAGACCGCTCTCGCGCTGGGCCGACGGCGCCAGCAAAGGGGCTCTGTCTTATGCGGGTCATGTACCAGGGCTGATATGAACACTTTGGACCTTGTGTTGTTGGCGATACTATCCATCTCCCTGGTCTGGGGAGCAGTGCGGGGGCTGCTCTGGCAACTGGCCTCGCTGGCCGTCATCATCCTGGGCTTTATCCTGGGCACTACTCATTGCACCACTGTAGGCGGGGCGCTGGCAATTTACCTCAATGTAGAGAACGTCAACCTGATGAATATGATGGCATTTGCCCTCATTTTCATGCTGGTGGCGGTGGGCTGTTATCTGACGGCACACCTGCTAAAGAAGTTCCTGAGCGCCGTGAAACTGGAGTCCACCGACCACCTTCTGGGCGGGATGTTGGGAGTGCTTAAAGGCTTCATCTTGAGTTGGGCGCTGCTACTATTGGCAGTGAACCTGCCTGGATCGGAACTCAATCAGCAGGCCAAGGACTCGGCACTGGCACCCCACATCGTCGGGACTATGCGCCTAATGGGCAGGATGCTGCCGGAGCAACTGCACATGAACATGATTAACTTCCTTTGTGAGCATGATGCCGAGGCGTGCACGGAGACGCAGGTAGCCGGAGAGGAAGAAAGTCCCCCTTGAGAGTCTGTCACATCATCACCCGTATGATTCTGGGAGGCGCCCAGGAGAATACGCTCTTGACCTGTTTGGGGCTCATCGAGCGCGGCCACCAGGTGGCGCTTGTCGCCGGGCCGGCTATGGGGCCGGAAGGGGAGCTCCTGAACCGGGTTTACGCAGAGAACGTGCCGGTGTTCCTGGTCCCTCAGATGAGGCGAGCTATCAACCCCTGGCGGGACGCGCTTGCCTACGGTAGCCTGGCCCGAATACTCAAGCGCCTCAAACCCGACATCGTCCACACCCATAGCTCGAAGGCAGGCATCCTCGCCCGCCATGCGGCCCGTCGAGTGCGGGTGCCTGTGGTCGTGCACACCATTCACGGCTTGCCCTTTCACCCTTATCAACATCCGCTCTTAAATCTGCCTGCCATCCGGCTGGAAAGACGCGCGGCTCGCCTCACCGATAAGCTGATTTCCGTTGCCGATGCCATGACCTCTCAGGCGCTCCAGGCTGGTGTGGGAGAGGAGAGCCAGTTCACTACCATATACAGTGGCATGGAGGTGGAACCCTTCCTGGCTTCGTCCCCAACCTGTGAGCAGGTGCGCCGAGAGCTGGACATCCCTCTTGGCGTGCCCGTGGTGGGCAAAATCTCCCGGCTCCAGCCTCTCAAGGGTCACACCTATCTCATCCGCGCCCTGCCCAGGATTGTTAAAAGGTTCCCGGAGGTGGTGTTCGTCTTTGTGGGCGCTGGGATACTGGAGGATGAACTCAGGGTGGAGGCAAGGCGGCTGGGTGTTAATAGGCACATCCGCTTCCTGGGTTTGGTGGAACCGGAAGAGATTCCCCGGCTCATTAAGGCCATGGACATGGTGGTGCACGTCAGCCTGCGCGAGGGGTTGGCGAGAGTGCTTCCCCAGGCGCTCATCTCCGGAAAACCAGTGGTCAGTTACGATGTGGATGGCGCCCGCGAGGTCGTTATCCCCGGTGAGACCGGCATTCTGGTGCGACCCAAAGCCACCAATGCGCTCGCACGTGCCATCGTCGGATTGCTCAGCGACCACGAAGGCGCCAGGAGGATGGGTGAAGAGGGCCGCCGCCGCTTCACCGCGCAATTCCGTTGGCAGCGCATGGTGGAGCGGATTGAAGCCTTGTATCTGGAACTCTTGGCAGCCAAAGGTTTATCCCCGCGCGTAAGGCAGAGCTGAAGTATTTTCTCTCGGGCGGTCTGCTGAGAGTCTCTTACCATCAGAGCTGTTGGAGCATGTGCAGGTAGCTCTGGTAGCGGGAAGCGCTGATATTTCCTTCATTGACGGCATCGCGCACAGCGCAGTTCGGCTCGCTTCGATGCAGGCAGTCAGGATAGCGGCACTCATCCAGGTAGGCGTCCATCTCTGGGAAGTAGTGCATCAGGTCCGTCTTTTCTATGCCCCAGAACCTGAGCTTGCGGATGCCCGGGGTGTCGCAGACGTAGCCGCCCATATCGAGAGGCAGGAGTTCGGCAGTACTGGTGGTATGCACGCCCAGGCCACTCCTGGCGCTGACCGGCTTGACTCGAAGCTTCAGGCCGGGCTGGAGTGCATTGAGCAAGGTGCTTTTGCCCACACCTGACTGCCCGAAGAGAACAGAGGTCTTGTCCCCCAGCACCTGCTTGAGTTCTTCCAGCCCCGTTCCTTCTATGGCAGAGGTAAAGAGGACAGGGTAGCCGACCTGTTGGCGGAAACGGAGCCAGAACCTGATGTCTTGTTCCTCTTCGCCCGTGACCAGGTCAATCTTATTGAGACAGATGAGGGCGGTGAGGTCGGCAGCTTCGGCAATCACCAGGAACTGGTCGAGCATGAAGGGGTTGAAGGGAGGGGCCTCTGTCGAGGTGACGGCCAACACCTGGTCGATGTTGGCAGCAATGACCTGCTCCAGGGCGAGCCTGCCCCGAACCTGCTTTCGTGAAAGCTGCGAATGTCGGGGGAGAATCTCCTCAATGACGCCGCGGTGCTCATCTATTCTGGTGAGGTGCACGCGGTCGCCGGCAGCGGCCAGGTCGGCAATCTTAAGCTTCTCCTGCTTGAGCTTTCCTCGCAGCGTGCACTGTAGGGAAGCTTCCCGGTCGGGGAGCTTGACAAAGTAATTGCTACTCTGCGCTTTGAGGACGATGCCCTCCAATAATTTGTCGGTCGGTTCTGGTAGAGTTATAGGTGGCTCCTGATAAGTTCTCTCGGTCCAAGTTGACAGCGCAACTCTATCCTATTCAAACTTATAGTCTTGCACCACAACCGTCAAGGAGAAAAGTTGGTGGAGGGGGTGAGGTAAGGGCGCTGGCGCCAATATAATGCAGGCATTGACTTTTGCGCGCCGGTGGGCTATGATGCCGACGCTTCCGAGGTAACTTGGAGGAGCAGACTTCCAGCGAACGTTACCCGCGAGAAAGGAGCCCAGGATGAGACTATCGCCGAGGGTGGCTGCCATCAGTCCGAGCGCGACCTTGGCCATCAGCGCCCAGGCAAAGGCGCTCAGAGCCAAAGGTGAGGAGATAATAGATTTCGGCGTGGGGGAGCCCGATTTCGATACCCCGGACTTCATCAAGCGGGCGGCTGAGGATGCCATCGCCGAGGGGTTCACCAAATACACCCCGGTGGCAGGCATCCCCGAACTGAGAGCAGCCATTGTCGAGAAGATGCGCAAGGACCTGGCACTGAGCTACCTGCCCGAGGAAATTCTGGTGTCCAACGGCGCCAAGCAGTGCATCTTCAATGCGCTGGCCTGTGTGGTGAGAGAGGGCGACGAGGTCCTGATGCCCGCGCCCTACTGGGTGAGTTACCCCGAGATGGTGAAGCTCCTGGGCGGTAAGCCCGTGTTCATTCCCACTCAGGAGGAATCCGGGTTCAAGTTGACGGCTGAGCAGTTGCGACAGGCGCTCTCCCCCCGGACGCGCGCCCTTATCCTTAACTCACCCTGTAATCCGACCGGCGCCGTGCTGGCGCGCGAGGAGCTGGGGGCCATCGGTGAAGTGCTCACGGGCACGGAGGTGCTCATTATCTCCGATGAAATCTACGAAAAGCTGGTGTACGACGAGGTCAAACACACCAGCATGGTGGCCGCCTGCCCCCAGTTGAAACCGATTGTCGCAGTGGTGGGAGGGGTGTCCAAGACCTATGCCATGACCGGCTGGCGCATAGGCTACATTGCCGCCCCCCGTGAGCTGGTGGCGGCCATGAGCAAATTGCAGAGCCATACTACCAGCGGCGCCTCCTCCATCTCCCAGCGGGCGGCGCTGGCGGCGCTCACCGGCGAGCAGGAGGAGGTGGAGAAGATGCGGGTGCGCTTTCAGTCGCGACGGGACGCGATGGTGCAAGGGCTTTCGGCCTTGCAGGACGTTACCGTAAAGACGCCTGAGGGAGCTTTTTACGTCTTCCCCAACATCAGCAAGTTGATAGGCCGGGAGCTTGGCGGCAAGCAGATTGAAGGGTCGCTGGCGCTGGCTGAGGTGCTGTTGCGTAAGGCCAAGGTGGCGGTGGTTCCGGGGGTTGCTTTCGGCAGTGATAACCACCTGCGCCTGTCCTTTGCTACCGACATCGATACCATCAAGCGGGGCATCGAGAGGATAGGCGAGCTGGTGGGGTGAGCCTTACCGCTTCAAGGCATGACAAGGGTTGCGAAGCCCGCGCTCTGCAACCGCTTGGCCAGAGACGACGCGTCAGGGTAAGTTTTGTACTTTCCCACCCGGACGACAAAGAGCGTTCCGGCTCCCTGTTTGACCTCCCTGGTATAGGGTGGGAAGCCGTGCGCAGCGAGGTTTCGGCTGAGTTGGTCGGCGGCCTGGCGGGTGCTGAAAGCACCTAGCTGAACGCTGAACAGGCGCTCCTCTGCTTCGTACCTCTTGAGGGCGCGCTCCCTCCAGCGGCTGCTGGGGTAATTGGTGTAGAGGTCACGAAAATAGAGTTTCGCGTACTCCCACTCGTTCTGCCTTTGCAGCGCCACGCCAAGCTTGTATAGCACCTCGTCGTTAGGGGTATCCGGCGAGTTCTTTTTCACGATGTTTCTGTAGAGCATTTCAGCCTTGGCATAATCTTCTTGCGCAAAATAAGTATCGCCCAGGGCCTTGTGCGCATAGGCGCGCAAGTGTGCTCGGGGACTCTCTTCCCCGACCGTCTGAAAGCAGGCTTTCGCCTGTGGGAATTGCTTGAGTGCCAGGTGCGCCAGTCCCTTGTAGTAGGTGGCTTCGCTGGCCTTGGGCGGGGAAGGACCGGTAGCTATGAACCGGTCGAAAGCGACAGCGGCGGAAGCGTAGTTGCCAGCCAGGAAGAGCTCCTGACCCTGACGGAAAAGAGTGGCATGCGCACGTGGGTCAGTGCCGACGGGTGTGTGTTCGCAAGAGCAAACGCTGACCAGGAGCAACACGGCTACCAGTCTTGTTCGGGCCGTGAATAAGGAAGACCGAGCTGGCAAGTCTTACCTGCTTTCGCGAAGGTCAACGGGTTGGAACCACCACGCTATCCTAACAAAGGAGCCAGCAAAGCACAATGCTTTTTTCGAACTCCGGAACAATTCTATTAGGCATCCGATTTCCCTTGCTCGCTCATCCGCAATACTTATAATCGACTTGAGGGGTGACATGCTCCACTTCAAAGGGGTCAGCACTGCGCGGGGACTACCGCGCGACGTACTGAGATGAAAGAATCCACAATCGTTATTCTGGGAGACGGCGGCTGGGGAACGGCGCTGGCCGTGCTGCTGGCGAACCAGGGACACCAGGTGACACTCTGGAGCGCCTTTCCCGAGTATGCGCGGGTGCTGGAGGACAGGCGTGAGAACGTCAAATTTCTCCCGGGCATCGCCATTCCTGAGCGGGTTACGATTTCGGCGGAAGACGGGCTCACTCTGGACGGGCATGATTTCGCGGTGGCTGCCATTCCCACCCAGTATATGCGCCGGGGGCTGGAAAGATTCCGTGGGGCTTCACACCCGCGACGGTCTATGGTGTCGGTGGCGAAGGGGATTGAGAACGAGACACTGCTGCGTCCCTCGCAGATTATTCAAGAGGTGCTGGGTGAACTTCCCACGGTAGCCTTGAGCGGTCCCAGCCATGCGGAGGAGGTGGCCAGAGGGCTACCGGCAACGGTAGTGGCGGCTTGTGCTGATGCAGAGCTTGCCAGGAGTGTTCAGGCGGCATTTACCACCAACCGATTTCGGGTCTATACCAGCGCCGACCTCTTGGGAGTGGAACTGGCCGGCGCCACCAAGAATGTGATTGCCATCGCCTCCGGCATCTCGGATGGTTTGGGCCTGGGTGACAATGCCAAGGCAGCGCTTCTGACCAGGGGCCTGGCGGAGATTACCCGTCTGGGAGTGGCGCTGGGCGCCCAACAGACCACTTTCAGCGGCTTAGCAGGCATAGGTGACCTGATTACGACCTGCAGCAGCCCCTATAGTCGCAACCGCCGTGTCGGGGTAGCTATCGGTCAAGGGAAAAAGCTCTCCGAGGTGCTCGCTTCGATGGCCACGGTAGCAGAGGGGGTGGCCACCACGAAGTCGGTGCGGATGCTGGCGCGGAAACAGGGCGTGGAAATGCCCATCACCGAAGACATGTATCGGGTGCTTTTCGAGGATAAAGACCCGCTGCAGGTAGTCACGGACCTGATGTCCCGCCGACTGAGGCAGGAGACGGACGAGTTCTGAAGTTCCAGCTCGCTCAGGTTTGTCACATGCGACCACATGAAGTGGCAGGGAGGTGATGCAGGTGAGCAAGAAATGGAAGGTGTGTTTGGTAATGGTGGTGGGGCTATTGGCTGTGTTGACAGTACTGGCAGCATTGGTGATGATTGCGAGGGCTGCGGCTTTCTCGCAAGTGCAGTCAGCGACGGCGGAGGCGCGGCAGAGCGAGCGAGACTCACCTGCTAAAGAATCTGCTCAACCGGAGCAGGCACCCGAGCCTCTTAGCGAGGAAGAGGAGCGCTTCAAGGCATTGCGCCTGGACATGGTGGCGGAGCAGATCGCAAAGGACGAGATTGGAAGGCGCCCTGTCAAGGACAGGCGGGTGCTGGCAGCGATGCGCAAGGTGCCCAGACACGAGTTCGTGCTCCCCAGATATCTCGGAGCTGCCTATGCCGACACGCCCCTTCCCATCGGATTGGGGCAGACCATCTCCCAGCCCTACATCGTGGCTTTCATGACCGAGCTGCTGAAGCCCAAACCTGAGCACAAGGTCCTGGAGATAGGCACCGGCTCAGGCTATCAGGCCGCCGTGCTGGCTGAACTGGTGAAGGAGGTCTATACGATCGAGATCTATAAGCAACTGGGCGATAGGGCCAAGAAGCGCCTGGAAGACCTGAAATACAAGAAGATCAAATGCAAGGTAGCGGACGGCTACTTCGGCTGGCAGGAGCATGCCCCCTTCGATGCCATCATCGTGACCTGCGCCGCCGACCACATTCCCCCTCCGCTCATCAAGCAGTTGAAGCCGGGCGGACGCATGTGCATCCCGGTGGGCAACGTGGCGCTCACCCAGCAGCTCTTCCTGGTGGAAAAGAACGAAGATGGCAGTGTGCGGAGCAAGAGCGTCCTGCCGGTGCGCTTTGTACCCCTCATCCGGAAAGCGGAGTGAGCCTGCGCCGCTTACCGTGCGCTTACTTTCCTGAAACTTGCAGCCCGACGGGGAGTTTCGATGCTGGCCTGGTATCTGGGAGTTGCGCTGGTCTCTGCCGGCATCCTTGCCTACGAGATTATCCTCATCCGGATGCTGTCCATCACCCTCTGGTATCACTTTGCTTACATGATCATCAGCATTGCGCTCTTGGGGTTTGGCGCCAGTGGCACTTTTCTTGCGCTCTTCCAGAGGAAATTGCGCAAGAGACTGAGAGAATGGTGCGGGCTGTTCGCCCTCCTTTTCAGCTTTGCGGTGGTGGGCTCTTTTGCGCTCAGTCAGCGGGTGCCCTTTGAACCCAATCTGCTTCCCTGGCTGCCTGAGCAGCCCTGGTACCTGGTGAAACTATACCTGCTGCTGGTGGTTCCCTTCTTCTTTGGCGCCACCTGTATCGGCCTTTCCTTCCTGAGGGCTAAAGAGCGTATCGGGCGCATATACGCAGCCAACCTCCTGGGTTCTGCGGCAGGGTCACTGGGGGCAGTTTTTCTTCTATATGTGTTCCCGCCCGAGCGGACGCTGGCAGTCATAAGCGGCTTGGGACTTCTAGCCGTTGTGTGCTGGGCGGCAAATCAGGGCAGAGGCGCGGTAGTGCTGGCTTCTTTGTTGGCGGTCCTGGGCGTTTTCGCGCTGTGGCAAATTGATATCGAGCTCGGCATCTCTCCCTACAAACAGCTCAGTTACAGGCTAAATCTCCCGGATGCAAAGACGCTCGCGGTCCGCTCCAGTCCGCTGGGACGGATTGACGTCATCCAGACTAAAGCCTTTCGCTATGCGCCCTGCAGTCTGGCTTATACGGGCACCATCCCTCCGCAGTTGGACCTCATCATCGATGCGGATTCGGAAAGTCCCATCACCAACTTCGGCGGTGACTGGTCCAGCCTGGGTTACCTTGACTACACTACTTCGGCGCTCCCCTACTACCTGCTTGCATCACCCAGGGTGCTGGTGGTGGGCGCGGGCGGTGGCGCACAGGTCTTGAGCGCGCTCTATCACGATGCCAAGCGGGTCGATGCGCTGGAACTTGACCCGCAGGTTCTCAGGTTGGTCAAGGAGGATTTCGCTGAGTTCGCCTGCCACATTTATCAAGACCGACGGGTGCGCCCCGTGGTCGCGGAGGGCCGCGGTTATGTCGAATCTACATCTGAGACCTACGACCTCATTGACATCGCGCTGCTGGATTCATACACCTCCTCTGCCGGCGGCATCTATG
>SDBU01001520.1_pt1 | contig 32800 bp, 23 predicted proteins | sample 2277071 | NCBI WGS metagenome assembly SDBU01 (sample SAMN10397929, study PRJNA504765) | marine sediment metagenome | isolation source: marine sediment core GS08_GC12, 126 cmbsf | place: Arctic Ocean: Gakkel Ridge, Loki's castle | collected 2008 | reverse complement strand
TGCATTTTGAACCCTATGAATTACTTCAATATAATAAATAATTATCATAATATCAAGCACTTATATTGTCTATGAAACTTTTTCAGTAGACCCTAATTAGAATTTCTAATTTTATTTTTGTATTAAAATATGTTATTTATCATTTGCTTTAAATTATCTATTCCATTTTTAATCCCATCAATTCATAAAGAAGCCACTTTAAAAATCCGACGTCAAATATTGAGAGTCCAAATACTTCTCTAATCTTCGCAGCAGATTCTTTATCGCTTTTCAGCATTTCATAATATTGTTCTTTGACCCTTTTGTTTACTCCGGCTTTCTTTATATCATATTTTTTCATCAATCTTTTTGCTTCTAATATTTTCTTAATACTTATATTATATTCTATCAGACTTTTCACAGAATCGATATATTTTGATTTGTTAAATTCAAAAGTCTCCGCAATTGTCAGGCATTTAAGATGTTTATTTTCCTTAGCATTTTTTTCATAATAGTGATTTACCTTTTCCATAAATTTTTTATCTTTAATTATAGTACCTTTTATAGGAAACTTTTCCAGAAAAAGAATAATGGTTTCAAAATCATTATTTTCCGCCCAGTCATAAATTATATCTCGAAGTTCCTTTATTATCTTATCAAACCTGAATGAAAACAACATATATAAATTTAAAGCCTGCTGAATCTCCTTTTTCTCAACGATAAAAATGAATATTTTTTTCGCAACATCATCGGTCTTTGTATAATCCATAATATTTAATGCTTTAAATATCTTTAAAATCTCAAGATATTCCACTGCAGTATTATAATCAATTATAGCTGCATCTATATTGTTAATAAGTTTCCCGGAATGTTCAATTACTTTATCATAGATGTGAAGAAAAAGATGGTCATTATTTAGATTGTAATCTTTAATAAGTCTGATAGCAAGATAAGTTTTAGCCATCAGGTCATTATCTTTGAAATTCTTTTCATCTAACAATTCTGAAAACATTCCATAAGATATTTCAGCTATCGTTCTGGCGTAGGTATATTCAACGGATGATTTACTCATAGTAGCAACATTATACAAATCATACTCAGTAAGTATTTTTTTAGCATTATGAAAATGGTCATCAATATTGATTTTTTTCCAATTCTTATATACACCTTTGTTGAGATTATTCTTAAACCGTCCCATTTCCTGCCTAAATGCTTCACTAGCCGCCTTCCAGGTTGCCGATTTGCCAAGAACAAAATTCTTGCTTATCGTTGCTGCTTTATAATATTTTTTCACATTTATATTAAAATTATACTCCTCCATAGCTTTTTGAAATGTAACATCTTTCGGAAGTTCAAAAATTTTATTAATTTTAAATGATTCGGTGTAATCTCTCGATATATTATCATCCTTAAAAGTCATACTTTTAACAAATAATTTTTTAAGTTCATTTTGTATAGGTTTTTTATTTATAATGAATTTATCGTATTTGTTCAATATATTAAGCGTTTTTTCATAATCTTTGCGCTGGATAAGTGATTTGATAAGTTCTACAATCGAATTCATTAACTTTCTGTCAACCAGTTCAAAATTTTTTGCGATATAATATGTAGTATCGTATTTATTCAAATTAGTAGAAATCATAAACGAAAGTCCTAAAACAAAATTCATATCTTCAAACTGCAGCAAAAAAGAATCTTTTATCTTTTTAATTTCTTCACTTTTAGAGTGAAATATTTTGCTGATTATACTCAGATAAATAAATCTATATCTTTCTACCGGATTATCTCCAATTTCAACCGCTTCTTTATAAAATTGCTCTCCCACATCAGGGTCTTCTACAATTTTATTTATCAGGTTCTTATCTCTGTATTTTCCGATTAACTCTTTTTTAATTCCCTCTACTACTTTTTCTATCATATCAGCTTGTTAATTTTATTTGTCGGTTTGATTACTTATCCTGGATTATTCTTAAATTGTAGTTATCATTTGTTAGGAATCAGCTATTAGCTTTTGGCTTAATTTAAGATTCAATAGAGGGCTTATTTTCCAGGCTTTTAAATTTTTGAAATATTCCAGAATACATTTCTTCGAATACTAAATTTCATTTTTTTCATAAGCTAACAGCTAATAGCTAATAGCAATCATATTTATAGCAAAACTATCGTAAGAATGTTATGAATTAATCAGGATATAAAATTATTTTAATATAATTGATTATTTTAATTATATCAATAGATAATTATTTTTATTAACCAATCGAATTTAACAAGGTTTTGTTAATTCTTTAATTTTTTCAACTATTATATTAGCTTCGCCGTGGACCCGGGATTGAACTGTTCCTATAATTATAAAAGGTCCCGCGTTTTTCAATAAAATCCCATATTCATTGTACACCTTTGGAAACATAATGCATTCTATAATTCCTTTTTTATCTTCAATTGTTATAAATTTCATCAATTCACCTTTTTTTGTGGATGCTCTTCTCGAGGTAACAATCCAACCTGCTACCTTTACTTTTTTGTCTTTTTTCTTTTGAAGTTCATTGGATTTTGTAATTGTCTGATCCGTTTCAATTTCTGTAAATATACTCAACGGATGTTCTGTAACCGCGAAGTCTAATACTGCCAGCTCATTGATTATTCGCTGAGTAAAATTATAGGGAGTAAGATTCAGGTTATCTGTCAGCACTTTAGAAATCTCCCTGTTTTTTTTGTTTTTGAAATATACCTTTGCCTTGACAATTAGATTCGGTTCGCTTTTATCGATAGACCGAAGTGCACCGCATCGAATCAGATTATTTGTTTCTTTTTGTCCAAGCGAACATCTGTCTATTAAATCATATAAATCATCGAATTTTCTTTTCTTTCTTTCCGAGATGAGTTTGTTCATACTCTTTTGAGTCAATTCCGAAACAGCTGTGAGACCCGTTATCAGACTGTTGCCGGCAGAAGTAAATTCAATACCTGCTTTTTGTACTTCAGGTGGAGTAATTCTTAATTTCATTCTTCTCGATTCTTCAATATATTCTGCTCTCGAGTAGAATCCTCCGCCATTATTAAGAACTGCAGTCATATACTCTGCGGGATAATATTTTTTCAGATAGGCGCTCCGGTATGCAATTAATCCATAAGTGGCACTGTGAGCCTTGTTAAATCCAAATCCGACAAAGTTGCACAGAAGTATCCATATATTTTCTGCATCCTTTTCAGATAATCCATTGTTTTTCGACCCCTTTACAAACTTTTTACTTATTTCCTTGAGTTCATTTTTATTTCTTGATTTTGTCATTGCTCTTCTCAAGATGTCAGCTTCTCCATAAGATAAGCCTGCTATTTCATTTGCAATTTTCAAAACCTGCTCCTGATAAACAATTATACCGTAAGTCTCTTTAAGTATTGATTCAAGAGAAGGATGTATATATTTGACATCTTCTATCCCTGCTCTTCTTTTAATATATAAGTCCTTCATACCTCCTTCTGATGGTCCGGGTCTGATAAGTGCGACTGCTGTAATTATATCATCGAGAGTCTGAACAGTCATTTTTTTGAGCATTCCCCGCATTGCAGGGCTTTCAAGTTGAAAGCAGCCGATAGTACTGCCTTCCCTTATCATCATCATTGTTTTCCAGTCATCATTCGGTATATCATTTAGATTATCCATTCCGATACTTTTAAGGCAGTCTGCAATAACACTTAATGACCTGACACCAAGCAAATCCATCTTTACGAGCCCCAATTTTGCAATCGAATGCATATTGTGTTGAGAAATAATGATACCCTTTCCGGATTCTTCCAGAGGTGTATATCTTGTAATTTTATCCGGTGCAATTATAACTCCTCCCGGATGAACCGACAGGTGACGTGGAAAACCGGAAATTCTCCTGCAGTCTGACAATATATTTTTGTAAATGGGTATCGTCTTTAATAGACTATCCTTACGTTCCGGCTTCTTTTGGAGTTCGTTCCCAAAATTTTCCATTTTACTGTGTTGAATCAAACTTTTCAGCTCTTCTTCGGAAAGTCCATACGCTTTACCCACATCTGTAATCGATGATCTTACTCTAAATGTATTAAAAGTGCATATCATCGCTGTTTTTTGATGACTATATTTTTTATAAACGTAATCGATAACCTCGTCTCTTCTTTTCCAGCACAGGTCAATGTCTATATCAGGCGGTTCACCCCTTTCCGGATTTAAAAATCGTTCAAAATAAAGATTATATTTCACTGGGTCCACCTGTGTAATTCCAAGTGTGTATGAAACGATGCTGTCCCCGGCAGAACCTCTTCCGACACACGGTATTCCTTTACTTTTTGCATAATCCACAATATCCTTCACTATAAGAAAATACTCGGTAAATCCAAGAGTATCTATAGTCTTAAGCTCATATTCCAACCTCGACATAATATTATCCGTTATTTTGCCGTACAATCTTTTTGCCCCGCTTAAACACATCTTTTTTAAATAAGAAAATTTGTCTTCCTGTATATCGATTTTAGGGAAAACCGGTTTATTCAGTGAGTAATCAAACCTGCATCTCCCGGATATTATCAATGTATTTTTGAGTGCATCAGGATATCGTGAAAATATCCTCTTCATTTCTTTTATCGATTTCATATACTGCTCTTCATTATTTTCAAACTTTATATGTGCGATAGTGGTGTTTTCATCGATTGCGTGCATTAGTTTTCTAAGTGAAGATTCCGATTTTGACACAAAATGAACATCGTTTGTGCAAACCGGCGGAACTTTTACATTTATACCCAAGTCGCTCAGTTTGTAATTCAGGAGTTTGTCTGCAGTTTCATAATATTGAATCTCTATATAAAAATCCTCATTAAAAACCTCTTTCCATCGTCTGCATTCATCTATTGCTCTATCCATATTTCTTGATTTGACAAACCTTGTTATTCTGCCCTTTTTCCCCCCGGAAAGAGCAATAAGCCCCGAATGCCTTTTAAATATATCTATTTCATTAATAGTGAATTTCAGATGTCCTCCTCTGAGATTTCCTGTGGTGATTATATCGCATAAGTTATTATAACCCTCACTGTTTTTTACGAGTAGAACAATTGAACTTCCGTCTGAAAGTGTAATCTCACTTCCTATAATCGGATGTATATTTGCTTCTTTTGCTTTTTCATAAAAGTGAACAGACCCGTAAAGATTGTTATGGTCTGTTAAAGCGAGATGTTTCATTCCGAAACTTGCCGCTTTATCGATAAGGGCTTCAATCGGCGACACGCCGTCAAGAAGACTGAAATTACTGTGACAGTGAAGGTGCGTGAAGGATATATCCATGTTTCTCCATCCTGTATTTTGTTTTCAGATACATTGTTTTAGCGGGATATATAGAAGTAAATCCAAACTTATATCTAATAATATCAATCTTTTCGTTTAGTTTGTCTTTTTTATTGTCTCTGCCGAATAACAGGGTCTGACTAAATTTCCTGTCGATTTTACTGACTGCAATCGACACTAATCTTATCCGGCTTCTTCTGAAACACATCTTCTTATATATTTTCATTACTCCATTAAAAACATCCCCACCATCATCGGTAACCTCTGATAAAACAGAAGAATGCGAACTGCCGACTCCATCCGGGAATAGTATTTTCAACCTTACACTTTTGCATACCCAGCAGTTTTCCCTTAATTTAGATGTAATTCTTTCAGAAAGGTATGTCATCGTACCTGTAATAATTTCTTCATCGTCCGTATCTTCTTCAAACGATGTCTCTCGGCTTATCTGTTTTGATATTTCTCTAATTTTTACCTGCCGGATATCTATTCCGTTTGCAAATTCCCATATTTTTTTGCCGTTTATGCCAAAAATCTGTATGAGCAAATCCATCGGCAGTTCGGCAATTTCTCTTATTGTTCCGATTCCGATTTCATCTAAAATCCCTTCTGATTTTCTACCGATTCCCGGCAGTTCACTTACAGGAAGTTCTGAAATGAATTCTTTCTCTCTTCCGTGTGGGACAATAGTAATTCCATCCGGCTTATTAACACCGGATGCAATACCCATAGATACTGTTATTTTCAATTCTTTATATATCTCTGATTTTACATAAATTGCAATTTCATACAAGGAACTGAAAAATCTTTCATAACCGGTAACATTAATATACATATCATCCACTGAAGCTGTTTCTATGTGGGGTGTAATCCTGTATAAAATTTTTCTCATAATATCACCCGCCGCTTTGTATCTTCTAAAATCTCCCTTAAGGCATACAGCTTCAGGACATAATTTTTTTGCCATCTGGAGGGGCATACCGGTCTTGACTCCTGCCCTTCTTGCCTCGTAACTTGCCGTGTGAACACAGGCTCTCTGATTTTCCTCACCTCCGACAATCACAGGCTTATCCTTTAAAAGCGGATTGAAGCTCTTTTCCACAGAAGCAAAAAATGCATCCGCATCTATGTGAATTATATCCCTGCCTTTCATACAAATAGTATACAAATGTTCACTATAAAAAGCAAGTATTTTTTATATTATTTTTTGTTGTTGATTAAACTTTATAAATTGGTTAATTTCTTTCAGTGGAATTTGAAAAATCAAATTTCCACATAAAATAAAATAAGATGGTTGTATATAAAAACCTTTAAAATGAACTCCGGAATCTATAATTTAATTGTCAAATTAAACAAAAAATCAATCCTCAGTATTGGGAAACTCGGAAAATTTACATTCCCAAAAGGCTGTTATGTTTATACCGGAAGTTCAAAAAAGAATCTTTCCCAAAGGATTGAAAGGCATAAGAGGAGACACGATAAGAAATTAAAATGGCATATCGATTTTTTACTGAACAGCGAATATGCAAAAGTAGTCGATATTTCTATATTTGAAAATCCGGAATATGACGAATGTTCATTAAATAGGACAATATTAAATAACAAAGGTGCAGAAATAATAGTTAAGGGCTTCGGTTCATCCGACTGTAAAAACGGATGCCCTGCTCATCTGATATTCTTCAAAAATATTAATAAAAAATCCTTAAAATATGACATACACACCAACATACATAAAGCTTTATGAAGACGGAATCCTTGAAGGACGTATTGAAAAACTTAATGCAATGCTTGCCAGTTGTACGGTCTGTCCACATAACTGCAGGGTCAACAGGCTCGAAGGTGAAACGGGAATATGCGGAGCAACTGCCGAGCTTGAGGTATCGAGCGCCTCTCCTCACTTTGGTGAAGAAAGTCCGCTTGTGGGGAGGCACGGTTCGGGGACAATATTTTTAACACACTGCAATTTAGAGTGTGTTTTTTGCCAGAATTACGACATCAGCCATTTCGGAGAGGGAAGAATAATTACAAGTGAAGAGTTATCCGATGCTATGATTCAACTTCAGTCTTTAGGCTGTCATAACATAAACTTTGTTACACCGACGCATTATACACCACAAATCGTTTCTGCTCTGCCAAAAGCAATCGAAATGGGATTGAGGGTAAAACTTGTTTACAACTGCGGGGGATATGAATCGGTCGAAACTTTGAAACTGCTTGACGGTATTATAGATATTTATATGCCTGATACAAAGTTTTCAAATTCAGAGACAGCATCCAAATATACAAAGGCGAAGGATTATACGAAAATTCTGAAAGCTGCATTAAAAGAAATGTACAGGCAGGTCGGGAATTTAGTTACAAACAGTCTCGGTATTGCAGAAAGAGGTATGCTCATAAGACACCTTGTTATGCCGGAAGACCTTGCAGGAACAGAGGATATGATGAAGTTTATTGCAAATGAACTCTCAGCAAACTCATTCGTAAATATTATGGCACAATATCGTCCGTGTCATTGTTCTTATAGATATAATAAATTAAACAAAAGAATTTCTCATACTGAGTTTCTAAACGCATTGAAAATGGCAAAAGATGCCGGAATTAAAAGGGAGGTTAGCGACTGATATTATTTAATACGAAAATAGAAAAAGGCACAGAGGCACAAAGTTTCAGAGTAAGAGAGAAATTTGAGTAAAATCAAATATTTTCATCCTTCGTGGCGCTCTGAATGAGCATGAGGGTTTAATACGAAAATAGAAAAAGGCACAAAGGCACAGAGGCACAAAGTTTCAGAGTAAGAGAGAAATTTGAGTAAAATCAAATATTTTCATCCTTCGTGGCGCTCTGAATAAGCATGAGGTTTTAATACGAAATAAAAAAAGGCACAGAGGCACAAAGGCACAAAGTTTCAGAGTAAGAGAGAAATTTGAGTAAAATCAAATATTTTCATAATTCGTGGCGCTCTGAATAAGTATGAGGGTTTATCTTGCAACATATTCTGCGTAATTATCCAGACTTCTTACAATAATTTTATTATCAATATCAATTATATTTGATTCAGGATTATATAATACATTATCACTCTTTACGACAGGAGATATATATATTGATTTAAAGCTATTAACATTTTTTTTTGGTTTTTTATAAATTTTATCTTTAGATGAAATTTTTTTACTGCTTTTTTGCTCTTCTTCCTTATTATCGCCACTCATTGCCATATTCAGCATATCATCTATTTCTTTTTGTTCAATATCTACCATCTTATTAACATAAATTTTTTAATCTTAATTATTAATAATGAGTATCTGCCCCGGGGATGAGTCGGGGCAGATTAAAAAATAACTTAAGTTATTAACCTCAAATAAATTATCGGATTTTTTTGAAAAGTTCTTTAGGAAAAATTACAGATTTCGTAAATTTGTGAGTTTTTTTTCTACTGCATCGATAACTGTTTTTTCAAACTTTTCAGAATCTTTAATTTCCACATCTATATCGAGATAGTAGAATGGGTAGGGTTTCCAGGGGCTTTCTTTAATTTTTACAGCATCTTTTCCCGTTGTAATGATTATATCTGCTTTTGACTTTTTAAATATAGATATAATTTTTTCGAGGTCTCTTTTTTTATAATTATAATGGTCTGCAAATTTGATGTAATCGATAATTCTAATATCACTGTTCGTCAGAGTTTTTATAAAGTATTTATGGTCGGCAATCCCGGAGAAAGCAACAGATTTTAGCGATGGCATTTCTTCGGGAAGAATTATACCTTTCTCATCTATTCTTCTTAAACATAAAACACGATATTTCATTAAAAATACCGGTGCTTTTGAATAATTTCTTACTTCTTTAATTATTTTTTCCGAAGAATTATCTGTTTTTGTCACAACGATAATATCAGCCCTTTTAATACTTGTTAAGGATTCTCTTAAGATTCCTGCCGGAAAAATTTTTCCGTTTCCAAACGGTCTATCACCATTCAAAAGAAGAATATTTAAATCCCTTTCAAGTTTGAGATGCTGGAATCCGTCATCAAGTAAAAATATTTCCGGGTCAAATTTCTTTTCAGCCATTATTCCACTTTTATATCGATTTTTACCTATTATAATCGGAATTTCTTTCATTTTTTGAGCCATAAGCATCGGCTCATCCCCGGTATTATTAACATCTATTAAAGTATTTCCATCATTAATTACAATTCTTATATTATTTCCCGTACTTTTAAATCCCCTTGTCAATACGGCAGGTTTAAAACCCTTCTTTTTAAGTATATCAGCAATCCACATAGTCATAGGTGTTTTCCCTGTTCCGCCTAAAGTCAAATTTCCTATGCTTATCACAAACTTTGAAAGAGAGCTGCTTTTTAATATTTTTTTTGCATATAAATATTCTCTGGCGGATAAAATAATTTTATATATATTCGAAAAGGGAAGTAAGGCTGTTGAAATAAATCTATTAAAGAAAATATTCTCATTACTAATTTTATTTAATTTCTCTCTTATATAGTATTCTTCAATTTCTTTGTTCTGTGCTAAAATCTTTCTTTCTATTTCTGTCGTAATTTTTTTCAATCTGACTTTTTCAACATCTTCTTTTACATAAATAGGTTCTCCATACGAGATAATACATTCCGTAAATGGCTTAACAATAATAAATTTATCCCAGCTTTTAAGATTTTTCATATTTTTAGCATAAACAGATATCGGGATCAACGGACATCCGGACTTTTTCGCAATATATACTGCACCCATTTTTAACTTACGGTACGGTCCTCTTGGTCCATCCGGAGTAATTGCGACAACATTATTTTCTTTTAACTTATTCAATATCTCCGAAAAGACTTTTTTTCCATCTTTCGAACTCGAACCCCTGATAGAATCATTACCTAAATTATTGAGTATCCTTGCAATAATTTCACCATCTATATTCTGGCTTACAAGAACAAAAATACCCTTCCCGGAATGATACATCAACGGTATTAGCATCTGTCCGTGCCAGAAAACAAGTATGCAGCCCTCCCCTTGTTTTACCATTTCATCGAGATAGTCCGGACTGACCAATTTAAATCTGACAGTAACCTTTAATAACCGTATTATAAATCCAAATACATACTTTGCAAGGAATAAATAAACTTTATCTTTCATAATAGTTAAAATTTAGAAGCCAGAAAAAAGAAGCCAGGAGTCAGAAGCCAGAATAGTAAAATAATAAACATAATGCTTTTACCGGTTCTTTCATTCTTACTTCTGACTCCTTACTTCTGGCTTCTGACTTCTTACTTCTTACTTCTTACTTCTGGCTTCTGTCTTCTTCTCCATAAGCTCTACGGCAAATTGTGCGGCTCTTTTCGATGCACCGGGATTACCAAGCATTTTTTTTACATTTTCTAAATCTTTTCGCATTTTATTTATTGTTTCTTCAGACTTTATAATTTTTTCAGCGGTCTCGGCAGTTTCTTCAGCCAATAATTTTTTTTGAATAATCTCGGGAATAATTTTTTCTTTTGCTATGATATTTACAAGACCTATATTACGAATTTTTACAAAAATTTTTGCAAGAAAATACGTTATCGGAGAAACCCTGTAAACAATAATCATCGGTGTTCCGAAAATTGCCGATTCAAGAGTAGCGGTTCCGGATGCAACTATCAACAAGTCCGAATGTTTCATTATCGGATAATTATACTTATCGACAGCAGGAATTGGGAAATTATTACCAATTATTTCATCATAAACTCTTTTTTCAATCATTGGAGATGTAGTTACAACCCACTGTATATTACCAATCCTTTTTTCAAGAATTTTCAAAGCCTTAAGCATCTCCGGCAGCAGATTTTTTATCTCCTGAATCCTGCTTCCGGGTAGAAGACCGATTGTGATTTTATCTTTTGACAGGCGGCATTTTTTAAAAAACTCCTCTTTTGTCACATCAGTTTTTGTAATATCGAGAAGTGGATGCCCGATAAAGCTGACATCGATACCGGCTTCTCTGTATATTTCCTCTTCAAAGGGAAGAATTACTGCCATTTTGTTAGTAATTTTTGCAATCTTCTTTATTCTACTTTTCCCCCACGCCCATACCTGAGGTGAGATATAGTAATAAATCTTTTTTCCTAATTTTTTTAATCTTTTCCCCAGTCTAATATTAAATCCCGGATAATCTATTAGAATTACGATTTCCGGATTCCTTTCTTTGACTATTGAAATTAGTCTGTTAATCACCTTATAAACAAATGGAATATGCCTGACTATTTCAGTAACACCAAACAACGACATCTGTTTTATATCATAAAAAAGCTCCACACCTTCCTCTTTCATCATTTCCCCGCCTATCCCGTAAAAGACTAAATCAGGTTTCAATTTTTTCATTTCACGAATTAGACTTGCACCATGCATATCACCGGAAACTTCCCCTGCTATTATTAAAATTGATTTCATTGCAGTAATTCTTATAAGAAATTATTTAACCACGAAGAAAAAAAGAAGTCAGAATTCAGAAGTCAGTAGCCAGAATGAGAAAACCAGCTAATCTCACTTTTCGGGATTGTATTCTGAATTCTGTCTCCTGGCTTCTGGCTTCTGACTTAAATTATTTTAACTGAAGCGTTTATTCTATAACCGTATTTTCTTATATTTTCAATTAAAAAATGCGGATTTATTTTTTCTCCAAACTTGGCTTTTATTTTCTTCCTTATATCAGCGATTCTTCCCTTTATTCTGATTTTTTGAATGTAAATCCCATTTTCATCGAGCTTGCTTACTATGCTGTCGATATTAATAGGTTTACAATTTGTAGTATTGACTGCTATCAGAAAGAATATTAATCCCGATACTAAACCCAATTTTATAACAACATTTTCTACTTCTATAATTTCTTTCATATCTTTATATAAAATCACTTTGGGTAATGTCTTCCTTTTTTTAGGAAAACCATTATAATACACTTCTTCTTCAATTTCAATCTCGCGAATATCGGTTTTAAATAAATAGCTTTCTTCAAAAGCCTTTCTTCTCTCTATTTTTTTAAAAGCATTGAACGCAGAGTTATAAATCTCAGGATCTTCTTCTACTGAAAGTTCCTTCAGCAGCGGAACAATATTCATATCTCCCAATTCACCAATTGCCTCAATCGCTTTTCTTTTAACAATTACCGGTTCACTATCGTTCTTTATCAGAGAAAGAAGAGGAATTAATAATTGATTATCTCTTGTATTAGATATTGCACTTATAATATTCTTCTTTGTTTCTATTTCCTTTTCCTTTTCCAGATTAGAAACAAAAAACTTATAATTTTTTTCTAATATTATTTTATCTCTTAAAGTCTCTGTAATTTCATTTTTTATAATACTATCGGTCTGATATTTTTTTAGCAGAAATATCAGGTAATCTTCAGCAAATGATGCATCAACCCTATACAAACAATCTATTATAAGGCAATAAACATCCGATAAATCTTTTTTAATACTCATAAGATTTTTTTCAATAAACTTCAATATGTAAGATACCATTCCTTCTTCTATATCGTTTATATGATTTGTGCAAAGTTTTCTTCTAATATTTTTATCAACTCTCTGGTCTATAAGTAAATTCATCAAAATATATTTTTTATCTATTTGCGATTCATTTAAATCCTCAACGTCGAGAATTAATTTTTTAATTTTTTCAGTATTCAAAGTTTTTAACATTATGTCAATACCCCATTTCTTCATGGCTACTTCAAGAAGATAAGCTGCATACCATCTGATATTGACATCATAACCGCTGTTTTTTAAAACTTTAGTGAGCATATCAACAAATTCCGGTCGGCTTAGGTGGATCGAATGCTCCTCGGCTTCTTCTATATCGATAACGGTCAAATCACCTTCTTTTAATTTATTTAAAAGAAGTGATGAATCTTTTTTAGTAGAATAAACCGGTTTTTTTTCAGAAACAATATATTCATTTTCAATATTTTCATCATTTCTTTTAAATTCGTATTTTTTCAATATTTTTCTTTTTTGCAAAATCTCATTGTATATTGAATATTCCGATTCATTCTTTTCTTCTTCATAAATTTTATTTATGATATTATCAACCATCGGATTGTCTATTTTAATTAAACACTCTAAAGCCCTGTCTCTGAAATATTCATATTTATTTTTAGCACACTCCAGAAGCTGCAAAATTTCTTTTTTAATTAATTCAACATTATTGGATTCACCGTATATTATACAGTTTGCAGCATCAAAGATACTGTTTTGTTTTAAGAAATGCTCAATAAAAAATGAACTGTCATCTATTAAGCCATAATAAAAATTCATTGTCTCTTCCCAGTTAACTTCATTTGAATATCTTAAAACTTCAGTTTTATCTTTATCTCTAAGTTCAACTGCTGCATAAAATTCTAAAAAAGAGGGATGAAAAAATTTTACCATTCCATAATTTTCTTCAATAAATCCTATGGATTTTAAATCACTTAAAATATCTAATCCACCAAATTTCCCTTTTTTTATAATCCTCTTCTTCTCCAGCCTAATAAGATTTCTTGCAAATTTTTCGCAAACGAATTCTTCAGAAGTTATCGTTTCACCACGCATTTGCAGAGCGAATCCGATTGAAGCCAAACTACTTTCTCTTACAATTCGTTCTATACGTTCCGGTCTTTCAACAGCTTTTTTTTCTTCTCTTTCAAACCAGAAATCTATAAATTTACTGTACAAACTTCCCCTGTTGGTAGGAATTTTATTGGAATCTTTTTTTATTATGTTTAAAAACATCATAAGGAGCATTGGATTCTGAATTAATCTTTTTATTCTGTTGTCAAGTCTATTATAAAACTCATCGATATTAATGTTTCCATTATTTTTAAATGAAAGTTCCGCTTTCACAATCTTAACAATAGTTTCCGTGTCCATTTTTTGAATATTAAATATAGGTATAGAAAAATATCCCTTATAATCCTGTTGTCTCGCAGTAATAATTATTTTGTTTTTAGGATATCTCAATAGAAATTCCCTAATCTCTTTTACAGATTTTGCCAAATCCCTAATCGAAACTTCATTTAATCCATCTAAAAGTATTAAAAATTTCCCTCTATGGAGTAAATAGTTTGTTAGACTGTAAATATTTACATTTCGAATAAATGAATTTAAATCATTAGCAATATAATCATAAATCCAGTTTTCCCCTTTATTATTGGCTCTATACAAATTCAACTCAATAAAAACAGGTATTTGTCCCTTAATATTCTCCCCGGTAATGATGTTATTTTTAATATTCTTCTTATCCAGGAGACTTCCCATTATCCCGGAATAAAGTCTTAAAAGAGATGAAGTCTTACCTGAGCCCGGTTCGCCTACTATAACCAATTGTGAATACTTTTGATGAACTTCAAATATATTCAACCTTCTTTTATTATCCACTTCAGTAAATAAAATATCAGTCCCGTTTTTATCCCGGGGTTTTATAGATGTATGGTCAAATTCTAATTTCTTACCAATTTGCTCACTCTTTTGTTCCAAGAATTTTTTAATTACTTGTTCTATTAATTCTTTGTCACGCAAACCTGTATCATCTAACATTACAATTCCTTTTTTTGAAAATCTTAAGATAGGGAAGAGGGATTAGAGAAAAGGGAATAGGGAAGAGACAAGAAGGCAATAAATATAAATTTTCATCATTCCCCTATTCTCTTTATCCCTTATCCCTATTCCCTTATAATAATAGTTACTTGCCTTATTCTGTTCCCTTCCATTTTGTCTATTTTAAACCTCAGATTTTCTATATTGAATTCTTCGTTTTCCTTAGGAATTTTATTAATTTTAAAAAGAATGTAGCCGGAAATAGTCTCATAATCTTCATTTTCTTCAAGATTAAGTTTCAATTTTTCATTTACTTCTCCCAGGTCGGCTCTGCCGTCAACTTTATAAATATTTCTGTTAATTACATTTATCAGTTTCTCAGGAACATCCGTCTCATCATATATTTCTCCAACAAGTTCCTCGAGAATATCTTCAATAGTAACCAATCCCTGAATTCCCCCATATTCGTCAACTATCAGGGCAATGTGGTTTTTCTTATCTCTAAATTGTTTTAGCAAGGTATTTATTCTTTTATTTTCAGTAATAAATACAGCCGGTTTCATTAACTCTTTAAGCAAAATATTTTCATTGCCTTTTGCAAGCTGTACGAGAATGTCTTTTACAAATACTATTCCTTTTATATTATCGATTGTCTTATCAAACACAGGGATACGTGAATATACGCTGCCGATTATGTCCGTCATAACTTCTTTAATACTTTTGTTAAAATTCAGGGAAAATATATCCACTCTGGGTACCATAATTTCCTTCACTTCAATATCATCCATTTCAAAAACACTATGAATCATTTCGCGCTCTTCTTTTTTAATAGAACCCTCGTATTCTCCAACTTTAATCATCGTACGCACTTCTCCCTCAGTAATTAAGGGTTTTTCCTTTTTTGGTCCTAATTTTACAATCAAAGTATTTATAAAATCGAGTGATATTAATATGGGATAAAATACATAAGAGAAAAACAATATTGCCGGGGCAATAAACAGAGATATTTTTTCTGCATATCTGATACAGTAAGCTTTCGGTATTATTTCACCGAATATCAGAATAAGTAAGGTCATTATACCGATTGCAATTCCCAGTCCAAGATTTTCATATTTTACCTGTCCAATTGCACCTGCTACAGAAGCAGCACTGATATTTGCTGCGTTATTGCCAATTAAGATTGTCACGAGAAGACGATGAGGATTCATCTTTAGTCTATGAACCAGCTCAGCATTTTTTTTCTTTTTTTCAATAAGGTGGAGAACTCTTAATTTTGAGAAAGAGAGAAATGCTGTTTCTGCACCGGAGAAAAATGCAGAAAAGATAATTAAAATTATTAACAATAAAAATAAAACCGGGTCGTCCAAAAAACCTCCTTTAAAAATAATAAAAGCACAAGATAATATTGATATCTTATGCTTTTAGTATTATTTACTATTTTGATGAAATATTTATATCTTCTTCATTCATTTTATCTATTATAAATTAAAAAAAATGATAATAAATCAAGATATTTATTAATTTTATTTGAAATCCAGTAAAATTTTAATTTGATTGATACATAAAATATAAAAAATAGTGGATATTCATAAATATTTCAATGACATCTATCTATTATCAACGCAAAAAAAGTAGAAACACGTCATGGTGAGTGTTGCACAACTATTGCCTACTTTTGGTCACAGTCGCAATAGCGAATTTGGAAAACCGTTAAAACGGTTATATGATTTTGTGTTCGTTCTATGTACCCCTCGATAAATCGAGGGGTTAATTAGATCACTATATCCCCATTAACCCCTGACTTCAGTCAGGGGTAACAACTATTTCTGAAAAATACCTAACCGTTTCAACGGTTTATGGTCGTTTTAAAGTCCCCTCGATAAATCGAGGGGTTAAGGATATTTCGTTAATTGATGGTTATTTCATTAATCCCTAACTTTAAGTTATGGGGTGACTGAATAGACACAGAACGCCGTGTCTCTACAAGCTGTCGGTGCTTTCCAAACACACAATATGAACAAAGCTTTTATATAAATATCAATTTTCACGGATATGCTTTTAAAAATCATTCAGGTTCAGCAAGAACCGGCGGTTTGATTTCCAGTGGAACCGGGCTTTTATATGTAAAATCTTTTGTTTTTTCTTTCCATTCATCTTTCATTTTTTCCAAAAGTTCTTTTTTTGTTAAAAGGTCAACAGCAGTTAATGCAAAAGTTTTTGCAGCTACAATCATTCCTTTATGTCCAATTCCCATTCCAACAGAAGCTACCACACCCCATGAATGCCCGGGAACATCTTCCGGTTGAGTTGCTACAGTAAATCTTGCCGTTGGCGTTACCCAACTGACATCAGCTACATCAGTGGAACCGCCGCCTGGAGGTCTTTCCGGGGGGATTAAGTTTGACACCGTATCGATAATTCCTTTTTCCTCTTTTCCCATTGATTTCTGTATATTTTTTGCAAATTTCTGCTCCTCCTCGCTAAACTTCGGCGGACCTATTAGTTCGAGATTTCTTTGAATAATTTCGGCACCGGTTTTGTTTCCAAGAATTTCATAACATCCCGTAATAAACTGAACCTCATGAGTTGTTTGCGTAGAGGCTGCCGCTCCTTCTGCTATCTTGAGAACCCATTCATACAACTTATCGACAGATTCTCTTTTTGTATCTCTCACAAAATACCAGACTTCAGTTTTATCGGGTACAACATTTGGAACCTTTCCGGTTTCGGTTATTGCATAATGCATTCTTACCGTCGGTTTAACATGTTCCCGCATCATATTAACACCGTAATTCATCAATTCAACTGCATCGAGTGCACTTCTGCCTTCCCAGGGAGAAGCGGCACCGTGCGCCGTTTTTCCAAAAAATCTTACCTTAAATGAATTCATTGCAAGGCTTGAGCTATATCTTGCACCGGTTTCATCCGAAGGGTGCCAGTCGATTACCGCATCAACATCATCGAACATTCCTGCTCTGACCATAAAAATCTTACCTATTAGTGTTTCTTCAGCAGGACAGCCAAAAAATTTTAATGTACCCGGAATATTATTTTTTTCCATATAATCTTTTACCGCAAGAACACCTCCTAAGGAAGCAGTCCCCAGTAGATTATGTCCGCATCCGTGTCCGGGTCCGCCGGAAATCAACGGTTCTTTAACCGTGGACAACTTTTGTGATAAACCGGGCAGCGCATCATATTCTGCAAGAATACCAATTACCGGTCTGCCGGAACCGTAACTTGCAACAAATGCAGTCGGCATTCCTCCTGCATTATCGGTTATTTTAAAACCAGCCTTTTTAAGCTCATTTTTTATCAGCATCGAGGACTTATATTCAAGCATAGCTGTCTCGGCAAATTCCCATATCCTGCTGCTTATTTCACAGATATAATTGTTATTCTTTTCTATCCATTCACAAATTTCCTTTTTTTCTTTAGGAATTTCTGAAGAATAAACCGAACTAACTACAAATATTAATACAAATAATACAATTAAAGAAATAAATTTTTTCATTACTCTATATCTCCTATTTTGATAGGCAATAGCTAACAACCAACAGCTATTTAAAGAACATTTTAAAAATTGATTTTATAACTTCTATAATCCATGCTAAGATCCCGATATTCACACCGTAATCTGCTCTGATTTTCTGAGCAGCATCAATTTTATTTTTTTCAATATTCAAATCATAAGCTTGTTTAGCTAAATTCTGTGTGTCTTTTCTGGAAAGTCTGTGCTTTTTCTTCATCACTCTTGCTTTTGAATAATCCTCATTATCCATAAGCCTATCCCATACAATTTTAGCCGCTTTTCTTACATCGGGATTTTTAATCTCAAAAACATATCCGAGGTCTGCAGCAATTTCATAATATCCTTTTTCCATACATTTAACGAAAGCTTTTGCAGCGATTTCTTTTAATTCTTCATCATCCGAGTTAATTTTAAACTTTAAAAGTGCATTGAAAGCTACGTCAAACATCTCGCTCGAGAGGAGATATTTCAGGTCTTCACTTGATCTTTCACTGACTTCGGATGCAGGAATATTATACTCCTCGATAATAAAATTTGCTTTGTTAAATTCCCCTTTTCTTATAAAACTTGAGATACATTTTACGGCAGTTTTTTGAACGGAATCTATTAACTCTGCAGGACTGTATATACCTATCAGCTGATATTCATCTTTAACCTTCTTTGCAGCTTCATAATCGGCATCAGTTAAAACCCGGTTATGAAATTCAAGAGCCTGGTCGAGAACCTGCCTCTTCAAAGCAATCGGAACTCTCTCTTCAAAAAGACTAAGCTCACTCATAATTTTATGAGCATCCTTATATTTGTCTTTTTTCATTAGATTTCCATGAATTTCTATCGATCTTTTCAGTGACATATGGACTAATCCTTTGAGATGATGGTTAACATATTCGCCATATAATACTCTCGTACTGCCAACTACTTTTACCAATGTATTTCCATCATTATTTTTAACACATACACTAAGAAAATCCAAAAATGCTTCGACAGCTGCCTTAGCTTCATCATCTCCGAGAAGACCAAACGCAATGTCATTAAAAAAATGAAATTCATTTTCTATATCAATAATATTGATAAATTGCCCTATCTTAATAAAATTTTTTAAAGCTTTAGAGGCAGTAAGAAGTGTTTTTCTTTCAGAAGAACCAAACTCTCTGCTTAAGAGTGCAGCATCAAAGTATTTCTCATTTTTGAATGCCTTGTCATAACCTTTCTGCCAAAATGTGCCAATCTGTTCTTCAGTTATAGAATATTCTCCTTTCAATTTTACAGCTTTTTTCACATCACCATCCATTACAGCATTTTCGATTCCCCTGATAGCTGCTCTTGATATCTCGTAACCAGGGAGATGATATCTTAATCCCCATTCTATCGCATCTTCGATTTTTCCCTGACTAATAATATTCCGAAATTCTAAAAGAATCACTTCTTCAATTCTTTCCGGAGTAAAACTATATTTTTTCCCAAGAGTAATAGCAAGCTTGTACTGTTTACTTTTTATTAATCCTTCAAAAACAGAATTTGCAATAGAAGTAATTATATGAGGAGGGATAAGTTGTTCTCTCTCAAGTCTTTTTGCCTCATCAAAATTACCATCGGTAAGTTCATTTCTTACCTTTATTAAAAATTCCCCCTTAGACTCTTCAACACTGCTTACTTCTTGTACTGCCATAAATCTTCCGGGATATTTTTCCCTTCTCCTTTTTTTAATATAAAAGCTATTGGCTTTTAGCTATTGGCTTTTAGCTTAATGATTAATTTATTTATCATTCTTTATAATGTATGAAATATAATTAAAAAATGTTGAGTTTATTTTTTCATAGCTAAAAGCTAATAGCCAATAGCTAATAGCAAAAACTTCAAGAATATTTAATTCTCGGATCAATATATGTATATACTATATCGACAATCGTATTCAAAATTATATAAATCACTGCAATAAATAAAATACAACCCTGAACCAGAGGATAATCTCTTCTCATAATTGCCGGTATAAGAAGCAGCCCGATTCCGGGCCAGGAAAAAATATATTCAATGATTATTACACCTCCAAGGAGAGCTCCAAATTGTAGTCCTGTTATTGTAACAACCGGTATTATAGCATTTTTTAGAGCGTACTTTAAAAGTATTTTTCTTTTACTAACTCCAATTGCTTTCGCTGTTCTTATATAATCCTGATTTAAAGCTTCAATCATACCCCCTCTGGTAATTCTCGAAATTACTGCCGAAAGGGCAAAACCTAAAGAAAAAGCCGGAAGTATCAAATGTGCTGCAGTTCCTGAGCCTGACAATGGCAGTAATCCCAATTTTACAGAAAATATTAGCTGTAAGATAGGTCCAAGCCAAAAAACAGGCATCGAAACGCCCAGAAGTGAAAAAAGCATTCCCAGATTATCTATAAATGTGTTTCTCTTAGCAGCGGTAATAATACCAATTGGTACAGCAATAATTACCGCTATTAAAAGACTTGCAGCAGTAAGAACAAGAGTCGCTGGAAAACGGGTTATTATTGCACTGAAAACAGGCTGTCCGGTATTGAAAGATCTTCCGAGGTCACCTTGAAACAATTTGGCTAAAAAATCAAAATACTGTGCATATAACGGTCTGTTTAGCCCGAGTGATTCTCTTAAGGCTTCGATATCGGACCCCAAAGCCGATTCTCCGAGCATTAAACTAACAGGGTCTCCCGGAACAAGGTGTATAATCAAAAATACAATCGTTATCACTCCCAACACTACAGGTATCATCCCTAAAAGCCGTCTTCTTAAAAATATTCCCATTTATGATTTATGATTTATGATTTATGATTTATGATTTACCATTTACCATTCCCCCACCACATATCTCTCATTGAAACAAAATCACCGGCCGGGTACATTACAAATCCCATTAAATTTTTATTCATTACTGCGACATTGGTTTTATACCACAGCCCTATGTACGGAAGGTCTTCCGAAAGAATCTCCTGAATCTCATGATAGTATCTTTTTCTTTTATTTTTATCAAGTTCTCTTCTCCCAAGTTCAATAAGATTATCGACCTTAGTATTGAAATAATTATTTCTGTGCTCACCGGAAGAGTGAAACATTTTATAGAGAATATCAGGGTCACTGATTCCGACCCATTTTAACGAATACATATCAAATCTTGAATTTTTTATATCGTCGAGCAGTTTAGCAAATTCACTTGATTCTATGATAAGGTTTATTCCGATTTTTTTCAAATAGTTTTGTATTATTTGAGCCTTCTGCCTGCTTTCCTGATTTAAGCTATTACACTTATATTTGAGTGTAAACCTGTGTAGCGGACCATTTGCATCGGGGTCTGTAAATCCAGCTTTATCAAGTATTTTTCTTGATTTTTCAGGATTGTATTCATATTCCGTAACACAAGGATTATAAGCCCAGTTCACTGGTGAGAGCGGGCTGTTTGCTTTTTCACCAAGACCGTTAAACAAGCTTTTTATCATTTCATCCCTGTCAACCGCATGTGCTATAGCTTTTCTTACATTTTTGTGTTTGAGATATTTATTTTTTAAATTAAATCCTATATATTCATAAATAACACCTATATGTCTGTTAATTTTTAAGTTTGCATTTCTTTCGAATCGGTCAAGATATTCAGGAGGAAAATCATTCATCAAAAAATCAATCTCATCTGTTTCGATAGAAAGCAGTCGCGTCGTAGCATCCGGAATAATCCGGTATATTATCCTATCGATTTTTGGCTTGCCGGCGTAATATCGGTCAAAAGCTTCCAACACTATTTTATCGTCCTGATTCCAATTAACAAATCTATACGGACCGCTTCCAACAGGATTTAATCCAAAATCTTTGCCGGTTTTTTCAGCTATATGCTTGGGTACAATGCCTATTATTGTATTATTTAAAAAGGGGGCATTAGGTTTTTTTAACTTGAATTCTACTGTATATCTATCCAAAGTATTTATCTCTACAATATCCTCATAAGCATATCTCAAAGGGGAACCGAATTCAGGATCAAGTGCACATTCAAAGGTATATTTTACATCTTCGGAGGTAAGTTCGGTTCCATCATGAAAATATATATTTTTCCGTAGATGAAACACGTAAGTTACCTCATCAGGCATTTCCCAGGAATGAGCTATATCCGGAATAATATCTGAGAGTGTATTTTTTTGCACAAGAAACCTGAACACTTGTTCAACTATTCTAAATGAAGAAACATCGCTTCCCAGACGGGGATCAAGTGTCATCGGGTTAGAGATGAGTGAAACTTTTATTTCATTTCTTATCTCAAGTTTCTTTTTTTTATCGATACAATTTATGTTTAATATATTATAAATTAAAAATATACAAAATACAATCCTAAAAACAAACTTTTTTTCAAAATATAAATTATTTCTCAGCATAAAATTTCAATTGACAAATAAAAGTTTTTTATTTATATTTATATAGAAATATAAATTTAAAATATATAATAGGGAAAAAATGGCGCAACATAAATCAGCAAAAAAAAGAATCGTAACAAGTAAAAAAGAAAATATAAGCAATCGCAGTTATATTTCAATTATGAAAAATGCGGTAAAAAATTTAAAAGCTTCTGCGAATAAAGAGGAAGCAGAAAAACGCCTGAGAACAACAGTCTCAATTGTGGATAAAACAGCTTCTAAAGGTATCATTCATAAAAATAAAGCCGGTAATTTGAAATCAAAGTTAGTTAAATTTGCTAATTCTTTATCATAAATTTTGTAAATCGTCCGCCAAAGGCGGATCCGCCTCCGGCGGATAAATCGTAAATCCCTTTACCGGGCAATCTACTTATGACAAGGTATTTCCCCCGATATCTATCATAAGTAATATTTGTCCGGTTTTTTTTTAGTAAAACCTCAGTTATCAAGAGTACAGGAAATAATGATAATTTACAATTATTCCCTATTCCCTTTCTTCCCTATTTCCCCATTCCAACTCTTTGTGCCTTCTGGAATATTTTTCCCTCAGATTTAATAGCGGGGGCAATAATTATTTCCGTAAGCTGCATTTCATTGATATTTTTAGCACCGACATTCCCCATCGATGTTTTCAAAGCACCGACAAGATTTTGTGTGCCGTCATCCAATTCGGCAGGTCCGTAAAGAATCTGCTCGAGAGGACCTGTAGTTCCTACATATATTCTTGTACCTCTCGGAAGATTTGAATGAGGAGTTGCCATTCCCCAGTGGTATCCATTTCCGGGAGCTTCTTCAGCTTTAGCAAACGCAGAACCGACCATAACGGCATCTGCACCGCATGCAATTGCTTTACATATATCCCCGCCGGTTGACATCCCGCCATCCGTGATAACCGGAACATATTTATTTGTTTTCTTATAATAAATTTCCCTTGCAGCAGTACAATCGACAGTAGCTGTTACCTGGGGAACTCCAATCCCCAGAACTCCCCTTGTTGTGCAGGCAGCACCGGGTCCGATACCTACGAGAAGGGCATCTATACCTTTTTCCATAAGAGCAAGAGCTTGTTTATACGTTACACAATTACCGACAATTACCGGTATTTTCATCTCTTTACAGAATCTTTCAAAGTTAAGAACTTCATATTCGGTTGAAATATGATGAACCGTTGTAACTGTTGATTGAACAACAAACATATCAGCCCCGGCTTCCTCGGCTATCTTTCCAAATTTTTCTGCCCTTTGAGGAATTGCCGAAACAACAGCAGGCACATTCGCTGCCTTTATTTCCTCAATTCTTTTTGAAATCAGGTCTTCTTTAATCTTTTCTAAATAAATCTCCTGAACTAACTGCGTAACTTCATCTGAACTTGCCTCTGCGATCCTTTCATAAATTTCTCTAGGGTCTTCATATCTCGTTTGTATCCCTTCAAGGTTCAGCACAGCCAGACCGCCTAACTTACCCATAGCAATTGCAAATCTTGTATCAACGACACCATCCATCGCTGCTGCCAGTATTGGGATTTCATATTTTTTACCTTTTATTTCCCAGGATATATCAACTTCATTTGGATTTATAGTCTTCTCTCCCGGAACAAGAGCTATCTCGTCAAATCCGTATGCTCTTCGAGCCTTTCTTCCTCTTCCTAAAAACAATCCCATACTTATACTCCTATTTTATTTAATTTACGATTTAAGATTTTAGATTTACGATTTTTATGCTTTCATTTGTAATTTGTAAATTCCTATTAACTATATACAATAGGAACAGGGAATTATGAATAATTAATAGCTATTACCTATTCTCCATTCGCAAATCGTAAATACAAAAGCGTTTCATAATCTCCCAAAAATCTTCAATACTATATATATCAATATACTAATCAGAATACATGTAGTCAATGGGAAATAAAAAGTAAAATTTTCCTTTTTAATGTATATATCACCGGGAAGTCTGCCGATGTAAGGTATTTTATGAACGTAAAGAATAATAATACCTATAAGAACTATGACAGTTCCGAGTAAAATCAGAATTTTCCCGATTGATGGAAAAAATGAATCCATTCTTTATGCCTTACAGAACTTAACTACATTCACAGATTCACCTGTTTTAATATTGAGAATCTCGGAGGCGTTCCCGAGATAGATTGCGATTTCTAAAAAACCGGTGCTGCCAAAAATAGCTGACGGTTTTACTTTATCTCCGTCGGAATAACATTGAGTTATCCCTTTTATATTACATTCTTTTATATTAATTAAAACATCATCTGTCTGAATATTACCGGGTATATCACTTTTTTTTATATTGGTAATAATATTACCAAACCTGTCACAATAGATTACTTTTCCGATTATTTTGTCTTTGGATATTATAGGTTCAAGATTCTCATTTTTAATATAATCAAATATTTGAGGACCAAACTTTTCCGGATTAATCCCAAGGGATAAATGAGCTGAAACCGGAGCAAAAATATCCCTCCCGTGGAATGTTGAACTTACAGTTTCAAGAAAATAATCTTTATTTATAACATTATATACTTGATGTTCTCCTTTTTCCGAAATGATATATTTAATAACGCCATTGTCGGGAGCAACAAAATAGTGCTCCTTATATTTAAGAATAATAATCCTTCTTGAGCTTCCTACTCCAGGGTCAACAATAACTATATGTATTGTTTTCTCCGGGAAAAATGAAAAAGAATTTTTGATTACAAATGCTGCCTGGTCAATATTATGTCTCTCAATTTTATTTGTAATTTCAACAATTTTTGCATCCGGATTTATACTGAGTATAACTCCTTTCATTACACCCACAAATCCATCCCTGTCACCAAAATCAGTGGTCAGAGTTATTATACCGGAATATTCCATATTAGAAAAAACTTAATTATAAATATATTTTTTTAAATTTACAACTACTTTTTTTAAACCACGAAGGGCACGAAAAAAAATATTTTAATTTAGAATCTAGTATTCAGAAGCAAGAATACTGAAGAAAGAATTCATAAATATTCTCTTGTTTTTTCCATTCCGACTTCTTGCTTCTGGATACTGGATACTGGATACTCTTTTCCTTCTCTCCCTGATTAATAACTCTCTTTTTCCGACGGGAATTTTTGTTCTTTTACGTCTTTTATATAATTCTTAAATGCGTCCAATATATTATTATAAATATCAGCATAAATATGGACAAATTTCGGGTGAAATTCCTTATTAAGACCGAGCATATCTGCATAAACCAGAATCTGTCCGTCACAATATTTACCGGCACCTATGCCGATTGTAGGAATTTTTACATTTTCAGTTATTTTTTTCGCACAACCGGATACTATTTTTTCTAATACAACACTAAATGCGCCGGCTCTTTCCAAAGCAATCGCATCTTCTATCAGTTCTTTCTCTGCTTCCGGTGTGCTGCCGTGCAAAGCATAACCGCCTAATTTGTGAACAGACTGCGGTGTTAAACCTATGTGCCCCATAACCGGAATTCCGATATCTACAAATCTTTCTACAATGTCTATAACCTTTTTACCACCTTCTAATTTAACCGCCGATGCCCCTGCTTTTAAAAAATCCCCCGCATTCTTCACTGCTTTCTCAATCCCGCACTGGAACGATAAAAACGGCATATCGGCAACTAATAATGCTTTATTTACTCCGTTATTGACAGCGCGTGTATGATAAAGCATTTCTTTCATCGAGATTTTTATGGTGTAATCATATCCTGCAAAAACATTTGCAGCCGAATCGCCTACCAGTATTATATCTATTCCACTTTCGTCAAGAATCTTTGCAGTTATATAATCGTAGGCAGTCAGCGCTGCAATCTTCTGCCCGTTCTCCTTCATCTTTTGAAGCTTTATTGTTGTAATTTTTTCTTTCATTTATTTTACCAAGTTTTATATAGCAAATTTGAAAAAATTTTATTTATAACATTCAATTAATTCTTTCTCTAATCACACCCCCACCGATAACAATATCTTCCTGATAAAACACTGCTGATTGTCCGGGAGTAACGGATTTTTTTGGTTCATCAAAGATAATTTTTATCCGGTTATCGTTCGACGGATGGAGAACTGCTTTAGCTCCAATGTCCTTATACCTGATTTTTACTACAACATTAATGGATTTCTCGATTTTTTCAAGAGCAATTAAATTAATATTATCAGCTATAAGCCCCCTGCTAAATAAATCTTCTTCATCGCCCACAAATATTCTATTCGCCTTCGGCTCAATATCATATACATAAATTGGCTTGCCGACTGCAATGCCCAATTTTTTTCTTTGTCCTATAGTATAGAACGGATAACCCTTATGATTTCCCAGAACATTACCGTTTTTTGAAATAATTTCTCCCTCTTTTATTTCAACATCTGTCGATTTTGTCCATTCACCTAAAAATCTGTGATAGTTGTTATCGGGTATGAAGCAAATTTCCTGGCTTTCCCCGACTTTTGCCGATTTTAAATTTCTATCTTCAGCATATTTTCTGACTTCGGTTTTAGTCATTCCGCCAAGAGGCAAAATCGTTTTCTCCAGGGCATTTTGTGATAAACCCCATAGAAAATAGGATTGGTCTTTTTTAATGTCAATTCCCTTTTTCAAGATGTATCTTTTACTATCCCTGTCAAACTCAATCCTTGCATAATGTCCTGTGGAAAAATAATCTGCTCCTATCTCATCTGCTTTTTTCAGAAGCACTTCCCATTTTATTTTTATGTTGCATAAGATGCAGGGATTTGGTGTTCTCCCGTCTAAATATTCATCCACAAAGTTATTTATAACATATTTCTCGAAGACACCGGTAAAATCCAGAGTATAATGAGGTATTCCTATCTGACTGCATACGTATTTTGCATTATTTACTGATTCAAGAGAACAGCAGGAAGACTCATTTTCAATGTTCCCTCCGACATTATTATATTCCCACAATTTCATTGTCAATCCGATAACATCATAACCCTTTTCTTTCAGAAGGGATGCAGCAACCGAACTATCCACTCCACCGCTCATTGCTATCGCTACTTTTTTTTTCATATTTATATTCTATACTTTCGTAGGGAACAGGCATGCCTGTTCCCTACATTAATTTTCTTATTCTCTCGATAACCTTTGGAAAAACGGACAATGCATAATCTATTTCTTCTCGAGTGTTTTGTTTCCCCAGAGTGATTCTTATGCTTGAGACAATCCTTTCCGGGGATAAACCCATTGCATCAAGCACAGTAGAGGGTTCCGAGCTTCCTGAAGAACATGCAGAACCGGTTGAAATTGCAACTCCCTCAAGGTCAAGACTCAATAAAACAATTTCTCCCTCTGTTTTTCCAATCGACATATTTAAAAATCCCGGCAGTCTGTTCTCATTATGACCGTTAAGTGTGACATTATCTATTGATTCATTTATTTTTTGCCGGAAATAATTTTCAAGTTCAGATAGTAATTTACAATCACTTTCCATTTCCTCTGCTTTGATTTCAGCAGCTTTTCCAATTCCAACAATACCCGGAACATTTTCCGTTCCTGCGCGCAGTTCTCTTTCGTGGCTTCCACCATGAATCTGGGACTGCATTTTTACATTTTTTCTAACATATAATACTCCGGTTCCTTTTGGTCCGTATAATTTATGTCCGGAAATAGTTAAAAGGTCAACCCCGAATTTATTTACATCAATCGGAAGTTTCCCAAATGTCTGGACTGCATCGCTGTGAAATAATACACCCTTATCTCTTGTAATTTTACAAATTTCTTCAATATCATTTATAGTTCCGACTTCATTATTTGCATGCATTATCGATACAAGTATGGTTTTTTCCGTGATTGATTTTTCCACGTCTGATGGATTTACCATACCATATCCGTCAACAGGAACATAAGTTACATTAAATCCGATGTCTTCAAGAAACTTACAGGTATTCAAAACAGCCGGATGTTCGACAGATGAGGTTATAATATGACTTCCTTTATTATTATAAGCAAACGCAGTTCCCTTTATGGCAAGATTATCAGACTCCGTTCCACCCGAAGTAAAATATATCTCCGATTCCTTTGCATTAATTATATTTGCTATAACCTCTCTCGACTTTTCAACTCCGAATCGTGCCTTCTGCCCGAAGCTGTGGAGACTCGAAGCATTTCCATAATCGGTGAAAAAATAATCCCTCATCTCATCAAATACCCTTTTATCCAAAGGCGTAGTAGCAGCATTGTCAAAATAAGCCGTTTTCATAAACCCTCAATTATAAAACATTTATTTCTCAATTATTTTCTTTCTGAAAACAACGAATTTTAAAAATATATTTCTTCTCTGTTGGTGACAACACCAACAGAGAGCAATTTTTGTTTTCCATTCCACGCGAAGCGTGGAATGATGGTAATCAGTGGTCTATTTTCGTATTAAATATAATTTATTCCAGTCTCTTTATCTCCGGGTGAAGGAAAATATCAAGTTCATCCCTGCTTTTTGTCGATGCTTCGGTATATACAGCACCGCCAATACCTCCAACCACAAGGTGAAATGTGTTAGTAGGCAGATGCACAATATCACCTTTTTTAAAGACATATTCCTTTGCAAACTTAACCTGATTATGTTCATCGGGTACCGGATGAACCGGATTAACGGTATGTTCACCGTCACGGCAGGGAATCCACAGTGAAGCAGAACCATATTGAAAACGGAATGTCTCTTCCTTGCCTTTTATTTTTACAGCTATACCCTTGAGCTCCTCCGGGACGGAAAAATCTTTAACTTCGATGTCACTTAATACCGCATACTTAAAATCCTGTGGAAATTCTTTTTTCAATCCGGCAAAATTATTTACTCTTTCATCAATATCTTCAAATCCTTGAGGAATATCGTATTCCGGTGGAATTACAAGAACGCTTATATGAGAATGCCAGGCTAAAACCTGCCCTTCCAAAGAAAAAAGCACTTTTTTACACTCGTCTGCATTAACAAGAGTAATTATTCCCAAACCCGCTTTTTTGAAGATTCCGTAATCTCCACCGGATAAAAAATAATCCATAACTTCAATATCTTTATAACTTATTTCTCTGTATCTGCCTGTATTAATATCTAATATTCTCTTCGCTTTGTATCCCGACCTCAGGAAAAGTTCCCAGTATTCCAACTGTGCCTTGAATTCATTTTCTTCAGATAATTGACTCGTTTTCATAATATATTCCATTTATTATAAGAGTTACTAATGACTATTCCCTAGCCCCTATTCCCTATTGACTATCAGCTATCAGCTGCTTGTTATTCATAAATAGCAAATTATATATATTTTTTAAACATATAAAGCACTAACTCGCTCATCGATAAAAGGTCAAAAAGATTATGCTTTAGTATAGATTTAATTTTAATCAACGTACCGGTCCTGACGAATTCATGATACGCATCGGGAATTTCTTTTCCCGGTATATCGTCGATTCTGTGTCTTTTAAGTATCCTTCTTTCCAGAGTCTGAAGTTTGCAGTCCGGGAGGTATTCCTTCCATCTTCTTCGCGATTCATGAAGAAGGTCAAAATGAGAAATATCCTGGTTAAAACGAATATTATAAAGAAATCCTCTTTCCATAAGATACGGATAATCAAAAGATTTACCGTTGAACGTAACAAGTAATTTAAATCTTTTCATTAAATCATCAAGATATACAAGAAGAGGTTTTTCCTCAGTATAGTCTCTTGCAAACAGTTGTTCAAATACAAAATCACCATCTTTAAAATACATAAGCCCCACAAGAAAAATGGGACTGCTTGTAAGACCGCAGGTCTCTAAATCAACGAACAGTGCTTTTTCACAATCGACATTAAAAAAATTTTGCAGGTCATCGTGCAGTTCATCAAAATTCCCCTCATATCCACCTGTCTTAAATATAAAATTATATTCAGAGACAAAACGTTCCGCATTTCCAATTAGATCAATCAGTTTTTTCAAAATCTTTAGAAAACATCCATGTTCGTTACTGACAACCTCTCCATCCAGGAATTTTTCAACTTGCTCGTATTCATTTTCTCCGTCAGTTGACGGTTTATTCTTCAAACGTCCGGTTTCGCTTAAAGGAAATACCTTAATATCCCTGCGGTTAAGTTCTGATATTCGTTTTTTTAGTTCATTAGAAAACATATTCTTCTTGGAAATTAGGTTATATAACCTGATTAATTCATAACGTTCTTACGATAGCTTTGCTATAAATACTTAATATAATTGCTATTAGCTATTAGCTTTTAGCTTAATATAAGATTCAATAGGGAGCTTATTTCCCAGGCTTTTAAATTTTTGAAATATTCCAGAATACATTCCTTTGAATGCTAAATTTCATTTTTTTTCATAGGCTAATAGCTAACAGCTAACAGCTAAAATTTACGAATTAATCAGGTAATTAACTCCATTATTATTTTTGACGCTTTTTTATCCGGGTAAAACCAGTCCCCTTTTCCATCGGAATCTTTATTTATTATGCCGCTCAGGTCATTTGCACCCACACATGACGGACAGCCGTTCTCACAGTCACAATTGTTTAACAGCTCATTTCCCATATTTAAAATATCTTCTATTAATTCAAATCCCTTTTCAGAAAAACCGAGTCCACCCGGGTATTTATCGAATATAGAAATTCCTGGAGAAGCCTGTGTTTTGACATCTATTGTTCCGCCAATATCATTTTTGTCACACATAGCAAGAATCGGAAGAGTAGTCAGAATAAGATTTTTAATCCCCACCAGACCGTCACCGGGGCGTATTCCCCGGCTTATAATATATTCAAAGTCCAGAGTCGAAAAATCAAGGCAGAAAGAAGCCGTTTGCATTTTTTGCTCAGGGAGGTCGAGTTTCTCTATGCCAAATCTTTCAAGCGAGTATAATTTTATTTTTGCAAAAGAAAAGACGGTAGATGTAACCTCAACATCACAAAAAAATACAGATATATTTTTAATACTTTTATTTTCTTTTTTTTCAAAAATCCTTATATCGGAAGCCGCAACCGGTTGAGTATAATAATCGAGCTCACTTTTCTTAACATACGCAATCTTTTCTTTTAAATCCAGATTTTGTACAAGATAGCTTTCGCCTTCCTGAATATATATAGCACCCTGGTGAACCGTAAAAAAAGAACTTGGGAAATCGACCGTGCCGATAACGGTTGATTTTTCTTTTATTTCTACTATAGAAACAGTATCGTTCGAAGCTGTTCTTAAATTATTCCTTGCGGAGGGGAATTCTCCTCTTGACCAGTACCATCTGTCCTGAATCTTTTTAATATAATTCTCATCTTCGAGTATTTTCATCAAATCCTTTGTCAGCGGACCAAAATATTTTTCATCACAATCGCTGAGCGGGATTTCATAAGCCGCACAGCTTAAATGCGCTGCGGTAATAAACGGATTATAAGGGTCGATTACAGCATTTTCCGGGTCAGTACCGAAAAAATAATCCGTATGATTAATGAAATACTGGTCAATCGGCGTGTCATAAGCAACAATAATGACCAGGCTGTCCGATTTTGTTCTTCCCGCTCTGCCCGACTGCTGCCATACGCTTGCGATACTACCGGGATATCCGACAATTATACATGCATCGAGCGAACCGATATCTATTCCAAGTTCAAGTGCATTGGTAGTTGTAACACCAAGCAGCTTCCCGTCAAAAAGCATTTTTTCTATTTTTCTTCTCTCTTCGGGTAAATACCCTCCCCTGTATGACCGGATAGAATTACTATGTCCTAAATATTCTTTAGTATATTTATAAAGTAGTTCAGCTACAATCCTTGTTCGTGCAAATGCTATTGTCTGAATCTTTTTATTTATCAGTTTATATCTTCTGAACATTTTCTTTTTTCAACATCAGTTTAGCTACAGCAATATACTCTCTTGCAGTCCTTCTTGCTACGTTGAATAATAACATTGTTTCTGCAATCAGTTCTGTTTCATCAACCTTATGTTTCTTGATGAATTTTAAAACTTCATTAACTCTAAATTTTACAGTCCCTGCTTTCATATGATTAATAGCACA
>SDBU01001519.1_pt1 | contig 32802 bp, 16 predicted proteins | sample 2277071 | NCBI WGS metagenome assembly SDBU01 (sample SAMN10397929, study PRJNA504765) | marine sediment metagenome | isolation source: marine sediment core GS08_GC12, 126 cmbsf | place: Arctic Ocean: Gakkel Ridge, Loki's castle | collected 2008 | reverse complement strand
CACTGTTCCTGAAGGCGCATTGAGAGGACCGGAAAAGGTCAAGCTCTTTGAGCCTGTATAACTCGCAGCCACGTTGTCAAATGGGTCATAAGCTGTGATCGTAAGTTCATTGGTGCTGCCTGCGGTCATCGATGCCGTGCCTGTGACCTTGAAATAACTGGCCGGACGCGGGTCGAACACTAAGTCTTGAGTGCTTGATGAGACATCCAACCCTGTTGTTTGGCTGTCGGTCAGGCTCAGGTTGACTGTTTCTGCCACTGTATCATTGATGGACAAATTCCCCACACCGCTGGCGATAGTTACCAGGCCTGCGCCTGTGGCTGAGCCATCTGCGACTAAGGTCACGTTAGTGTTGTAGGCCGTATCTGTGTTGTTGAGGTCGTCTTGGGCTTCTACGGTCACTGTTACTGCCGTTCCAGCTGTCGAGTCCGCAGGATCGAGGATCACAAATTTAGTGGCCGCACCCGGGCCTTGGGTAAAGTTCCAGGTTGTCGTATCGGTTATCCCTGCATAGGAGTTGCCTGAGGTGTCATCAAAACAGGTGTCTGCTATCTGTACGTAGTAGCCGGTCTCGCCTGCAAAGGTGTCGGCTGGATCGATGGTCACTATTCCGAAAACTACCGTCACCTTAGCATTTGTCACGGGGATCGTCTCAAATGCGCCGCCGGAATCGTAGATAACTATGTCGCCTGTGCCTTTTACCACGTTCTCACTAAACGTTACGACCAGGTTGGCATCAACAGCTACAGCGGTGGCTCCATCGGCAGGGGCAAAACTTGTGACTGTGGGAGCTGCCACATCCGCAGCAGATGTAAAGTTCCAGGTGCCCGTATCGGTTATGCCTGCATAGGAGTTGCCTGAGGTGTCATCAAAACAGGTGTCTGCTATCTGTACGTAGTATCCGGTCTCGCCTGCAAAGGTGCCGGCTGGATCGATGGTTACTACGTGGAGGGCTACCGTCACCTTAGTATCTGTCACAGGGATGGTCTCGAATGCGCCGCCGGAATCGTAGATAACTATGTCGCCTGTGCCTTTTACAACGAACTCACTAAATATTACGACCAGGTTGGCATCAACAGCTACAGCGGTGGCTCCATCAGCGGGATTAAAAATATGGACTGTGGGAAGTGCCTCATCCACAGAGGTAAAGTTCCAGGTGCCCGTATCGGTTATGCCTGCATAGAAATTCTCTGAGGCATCCTTAAAGCAGGTAGCCGCTATCTGTACGTGGTAGCCGGTCTCGACTGCAAAGGTGTCGGCTGGATCGATGGTTACTACGTTGCTCGCTATACTTACCCTAGCATCTGTCACGGGGATGGTCTCGAATGCGCCGGCCCAATAGTAGATAACTATGTCACCTGTGTCTTTTACCACGTTCTCACTGAACGTTACGACCAGGTTGGCATCAACAGCTAGGCCGCGGTCTCCATCATTGGGAGCAGTACTGGAGATTGTCGGGGCTGTGGTGTCAATGACTATAGCTTTGTTGGCACCAAGAGAGCCGGCGGCACCCGGTGAGGGAAGGGTAAGGCTGGCATCATTTCCGCTTACATCCTTGATGGTGCCTCCGTTTAAGGTCAGGGCGCCTGTCGTTGTGTAATCCAGGTCTGAACTCGTATCTCCTGCCTGAATGGTATAGTTAAAGGTTAAGGTGCCGGTGCCGGTGCCGCCGAAGTAATTTACTGTTCGGTCAGCGTCTCCGGTCTCAAGCACTATCTGCGGGGTGTCGATCACATTCACAATCTCACTGAAGGTTACTGTAACCGCAATGACATCGGTGGCCTTGTAGCTGCCATCAGGCGTCGTGGAAGAGACAGAGGTTACCCAGAGAGTGATTAGATTTTGAGCTCCTGTAGTGGTGGTGTCGCTGGCGGCATTACCCGCCTTATCATAGATAGAAGATGCGTCGGCAGGCTTTACTTCGATTGTCTCCTGGCCGTTGGCGGTCCCGGTCACGGTTATCATCACCCGGATGGTTGACTCGCCTCCCGAGAGTGCTCCTCCTCCTGTGGTCTCTAAACTGGCGATTACAACAGCGGTGGCAGTGCCGCTATCCTGTGTAAAGGTCAAGGAGAAATCAGTGGTCTCTAAAGGGCCGCTGCCAGTATCGGTGTTATACACCCCTTCATCAAAGGCAACATCAATGTAGGTGTTATTATTGCCAATTGTGCCGCTTGAGATTGTCGGGGCTGTGGTGTCAATGACTATAGCTTTGTTGGCGCCAAGAGAGCCGGCGGCACCCGGTGAGGGAAGGGTGAGATAAGAATCATTCGTGTCTACATCCTTGATGGTGCCTCCATTTAAGGCCAGGGCGTCTGTCCCGGTGTAATCCAGATCTGAACTCGTATCTCCGGCCTCGATGGTATAATTAAAGGTTAAGGTGCCGGTGCCGCTGCCGGTTGAGTAAGCTGCTGTTCGGTCAATGGTTCCTGTCTCAAGCTCCAATGTGGGAGTTCCATCTGTGGTAACAACATTCACAATCTCACTGAAGGTTACTGTAACCGCAATGACTTCGGTGGCCTTGTAGCTGTCATCAGGCGTCGTGGAAGAGACAGAGTCTACGTGGGGAAAACCAAGAACTTGCTCACTCCCCACTGTATAAAAAGTCGAGGGGGATTTCTGGTTGTTATAGGATGCATTGACCCACGCCACACTCCTGGCAACACCCTTGGAAATGCGGACTTCGTCCATACGACCCCAATGCCAAAAAGCCATTTCACCTGCTCTAAATGCTCCTATTTCTAAATCACCTACTGAGTTCCTTAGCTCATAATTGCCTGACCAAGAAACTTCTTGTTCGCCATCTACATATATTATTGTGGAAGTAGCGTTCTTGGCAATAGCAACATGATGCCAAAGTAAATCAGTGTACTGAGTAGGGGTAGAAACTAGAGTTTCCTGGTTGCGCTCAATCCTTAATCGGTTAATGTCATCGAATGACACCGTCCAGGAAAAAGGAGCATACCAATGAGTAATCAGCATATTCCAATAACCACTGCTCTTGGTCCCATCTCTTTTAACCCATAATTCTATCGTGAAATCTAGTGCAGCGAACCACCAATCATCACTATCACCGATTTTTAGGAAATCATTCGTGCCGTCAAATTGTAAACAATCCCCAACCTGACCTGCTACCAGGTCAGCGGAAGTCATACCACCTGCAGAAGTTGCATCATTATTATTAGATGTAGAATCTAACACAGTTCCAGACGGGTCCTCCGCCATATGCATAACCAGCTTGTCATAATTACTGCCACCATCATCCCAGGTGCCATTAATACTCCATTGGTCGCTAGCACCGGCATTACCGTAATACATATAAATTTCGGTGTTAACAGAGGAGAATACAGAAGGAACCTCTACCCAGGCGACCAGTTCCCCTGTTGAGGGCACGTATTTCTCTATCTCGTGGTCTAATTTTGTTTCTCCATCAGATCTGGTAAAAAGAATATCCCCTCCATCAGATTGTCCCACGTGACCACCATTGACTGTATCCTTCAATTCCGCATCAATTTCGCTGATAAGAATAGGAAAATTCGTGAGGTTATCATCGACCAAGCTGGCTTGAATGATTATCTTCTTTCTGTATAGCCAACTTGCGTTATGCCAGGTCTGGATGCGGACGATGTTATCGTCAGGGTTATCGTCGATGGGTTTGGAGGTTGGTGTATCTGTGTAGTCCTGTCCGGTTTGATCGAAGGTGACGTTGGAATATGATTTAAAGGATGGGTAGAAGATATATCCTTTCGCGGAGGGGGTTGCAGCGCCCGACCAGCCGCGAGTCACCGGGTGAGAATAGAAGCCGTCGGAGTCGGTGGTCGCCGAGCCGGCGCCTCCGGAGAAGGTGATAAGTACTCCCTCTAATCCTGTTTTAGATGGAGCTGTGGTGCCGGGCCTGCCGCTATTTACCCGCTGAGAATGGGTGCGGTCAGAATCGGTGGTCCGTTCTCTCTTTGATCTTGAGCCTATAACTGTTACTCTGCCGGATATGTAAACATAGTCGTCCTCACATATCTCAAAGGCATAAGCCTTTGTGATTTGAGGAATAAAGGGATTCTTCCTCATAAAAGGGGACAGGCTACTTTTCTCCTGAAAAAGTAGCCTGTCCCCTTTTATTTTACTAACAGGGTTAGAAAAGTCATCCTCTATATCAAAAAGAGAGATAATTTGTGTGTTTGGAATATAAGAACGAAAATAACTTTCGCCGGCAAAATCATGCGACTCTTCTGCGATATTACAGGTATCGCTTATATAACCATTCCTGTCGATCTTTATAACCAGGATATCTTTCTGGCCGATACTGTAGGAGGTGGTGTAGCCGGCCACAATATAGCCCCCATCGTCTGTCTTTTGGATGGAGTAAGCTTCGTCGTCGTAGATTCCACCATAGGTATTCTGCCACAAAATATGATCTCCGCCATCCTCAAATTTTAAGATCCAGATATCTTTCTGCGCTCCGGGGTAGGACTTTGTGCCGGCAGCGATATAGTTCCCGTCATGACTCTGGAGGATGGAATAGGCGGTATCAACGGTGCCGATGCCTCCAAAGGTGCGATCCCAGAGAAGGTCTCCAGCCGGGCCGATTTTAACAGCGGAGAAAGAATCGTTTTGTGTCCCCCGGTTCATCGAAGAGCCGGAGACAATATAACTCCCATCAGCTGTATGCTGGATGGAATAGCCCCTGTCCGTCAGATCGCCTCCATAGCATCTATCCCAGAGGTGCGAACCGTCCGGTTTGAGCTTTAAGAGCCAGAAGTTATGAGAAGGCTCTGTTTGGGGGTCTGCATCGAGCCTGGAGAAAGTGCTGCCGGCGATCAGAATATTCCCGTTACCTGCCTGGTGGATGGAATGGCCCTCATCGTCTCCTTCCTGGCCGAAATTCCGGTGCCACTGGACCGACCCGTCTTCAGCGCTGAGCTTTAAAACCAGTAAATCCTTATCCAGACTGTCATATGATTTCGTGCAGCCGGTGACAATAAATCCGCCGTCGTCTGTCTCCAGAGCAGAACGGGCCTCGTTGTCATTAGCGCTCAGCCACTGCTGCTTCCAGGCAACAGAGCCGTCAGCTCCAAGCTTTAAAACCAGTAAATTTTTATTCCCGTTGCCGGCTGATTCTGTGAAGCCGGCGACAAGGTACCCGCCGTCGCTTGTCTGAAGGATGGAGTGGGCTCGATCATCGCCCCCTCTTCCATAGCGATACTCCCATTCGATATCTCCGTTCTTTTTAAGCTTTAAGATCCAGATATCCGCATCGGTTCTTAGAGGGCGGAAAGACCGGGTGTAGCCGGCGAGAATGTATCCTCCGTCTTTTGTCGGCTGGATGGAGTGAGCCACATCATCTTTATCCCCTCCGTATGTTCTTGCCCACTGGGCGTTGAGAGACGTAGAAGCGGTAAAGATAACAACAAGTATTGTGGCTATTATTGTTATTGTTTTATTCATGTTAGCACCTCGGCTTTTTTATCCTTATAAAATAAAAGGCATTTTAACTCTGCCCCAAAGCTGCATCGTCTAAAAAGATGCATCTATTGTTCCTCTTGTTATTACGCTGGGGGAACAAGATTCCCCGGCTGTAATTTTTGGGCGAAATTTCGTATTTTTGCCCCTTTTTGAATTCGACACTTAATCATGAGACAACCTGAATGACCCTTTCTAAAATTCATATCCCAGTCGCCATCCCGTTTGAAAGCCTCCAATGTTAACCCTGAAATCAGCCGGCTTCAGCTTGCAATAGGAATAATCAAGATAGAAGCCAATCAGCAATCCTCCCATAATTTTCTTGCTGACTCCTAGTTTTCCTATATATCCTAATGCATTCTCTTTCACATTCCCTAAAGGGCTGTACTCTTCATATCTATAGTAATTCAGACCTAATCCCACATAAAAATCCAACTCCTCTACTGGAAACCTGAATTTTAATCCCCCTCCGGTTGGAATTATTTTAAGCCTGGTCTCTTCTTGAGTAAGAGAAAGTTTGCCCTTTTGTAAGGAATAGCTTCCGTCAAGCCATACTTCAAGGGATCCAAAGATTCCTATGCTTATCTCTGCTCCGTACATCATTATCAGCCCATCACCGTATATATCACCAAATGCTCGCTCCGAAGGCACTAAAATGCCTCCTTTTAGTTCTGCTGTGATGTCAAGAGCGTTGGCTAATCCTGATAAAAAGATGGTAGCTGCTATTATCGCTAATAGTTTTTTCATGTTAATTTCTCCTTTTATTGGACTGTTATAAAAGCTGCCAGCCCTTCGACGCCTTTGTTATTCACGGCAGCGAGGGCGTAAGTATATTGTCTGTCTTTGTCTACTTTCCTGTGCCGGTAGGAAAAGGTATCTGCATTTAGCTCGGCAAGCAGACTCTGAGTCTCTCCCTCTACCCGGTAGATCCTGTATTTGGCGATATTCTCGTTGCCGGGATTAGCCGCCCAGGTGATCTCATTGATGTACTCAACTTGTGAAAGGGAGCGATCCATCGTCTTTTGACCATTAAAGTTTAGGGGAGAATAAATGTTCCCGGTGGACCTGGCTCTTGACGGCTTATTCGAAGCCACGAATGCAGTTTTTGGATCATCTTTCCCTGATGTATCACCGCGTGGTAATCTGCTTCCACTCTCACCTATGGCTGTTTTGCCCGCCTGAAGATCCCCTGTATCTCCTGCAGTTCCCTGTGTTGTCGTATTAACTGAAACACCTTCTCTCCCTTCATCATCCACGGCGACAAGATCATATGTATACTGTTTGTCCTTCTCAACGTTTCTGTGCCAGTACAAAAAGGTATCTGCATTTAGCTCGACAAGCAGACTCTGAGTCTCTCCCTCCACCTGGTAGATCCTGTATTTGACGATATTCTCATTGTCGGGGTTGGTCTCCCAGGTGATCACATTGATGTACTCTTCTTGTGAAAGAGAGCGATTCAGCACCTTTTGGCAATTAAAATTCAAAGGAGCATATATAGTTCTTATGGCTGTATAGTCTTGATCAGGAATGTCAGAAAAAACGTTAGAATAAGTTCTGGAAGGAGGAGTGAAGGTGCAATGTTCCCCTGTACATGTAACAGTGCCGGACCACCCGGCATTCAAGGTTTTAGAGTAGGTGCCATCTGCTCCTGTGTATACTGGGCTTTCGCCGCCAGAGAAATCTATGATACAATCCGGTTCCCCATGATCTAGGTGGGTTATCTTGCCTGAGATTGTGACACTTGCGAAAGTTGTGAAAATAAGATCAAAATCAGCCTTGACGTCATCTGGCTGGAAAGAGAGTGTTTGTTGAATATCATAAACCGTATCTGTACCGGGTTCATATATCTTAAAGCTGATTGTTTCCCCGTTCGTGTTTCCTCTTATGGTCGCATAATAAAAGCCGGCAGAGGAAACATCACCTGCTGACCGGCAATCCGCTTCACCTGCCGGGCCAAAACTTACCAGATAATATCCCGCACCATTTATCAATACGCCATTTTTATAGACATTCCCGTAGGTTATCATGTTGTGCGCATTCCCGGTGACCGGAATCCAGGCTGGCATGGATTGAGTACTGTAATTACCAGCGTTCCCATATATCCCACCAGCAGATGCTTCGCTGATCTGAAGGCGAGAAGGGGATAGGCCATTTTTTTCTTGAAAAAGCTGCCTGATTCCCGTAGTTTCAGTTGTCTTCTGGATGGAGTGGGCCACGTCATCTTTATCCCCTACGTATGTTCTTGCCCCCAGGGCATTAAGAAAAATAGAAGAGATAAAAGCAACAACGAGTATCGTGGCTATGGTTGTTAGTGTTTTTTTCATCCTAAAGCCTCCGTTTTTCTATCCTTACAGATAGTTTTTTAATATTTAACCTCAGACTATTTGCTTTTCCTGTCTGAGTTTTCTGTATTCTAAGCAGGGGATGGTTACGATTTATGTTCATTTTCATTTCTTTTATCAGTTTCGTGATCTCTGCCTGCTCTGTAGACCCACCTCAAGAATCATTTTTTTCTGGACCGATCTTTTTTGTGCAAAATTCATGCCAATTTTAAAAACAAAGAAAGCTAGGATGGATAATGATTATATTTCCTTTATTTTCAATAATTAAAAGAGAAAGAGAAGAAAAAGTTGGAAAGAATTCCCTGGTCTTGTAATCTGGAAATAATTCCATAATCATGGAAATAAATCTATAAAAGGGATATGCTTCCCCTGTTACATATGGGGAATTGGAGAGGGGCTATTTCAGGCTATCAGTTTCCTGCAGGCGAAGAAATGGAGATTGCCACGCTACGCTCGCCATGACAACAACCGGATGAGATTGCCACGCCCTTTCAGGGCTCGCAAGATTTTGGGGGTCAGGTCTTGTTTTTTGCTTTTTGTCATAATATTTTAGGCAAATTCTAGCAATTTCGGTTCGATGCCCTCTTTTCTCGCCTTATTACTATCTGTCAAAAGTTGAGAGGCAAAAAACAAGACCTGACCCCCAATAACTAAAAACAAGACCCGGCCCCAATAGATTTGATGGAGTTTATCCTAAATCGGACTTTTAAAATGGAAGGCTAAGGCAAGGCCATATGCATTTCCGCCCATATTTATTTCCGTACCGTGTTCTTTTAATCGAGCGAGTTGATATTTAAAAAACAACTTTAAAGAAAGGGAAGACGTCAAATATACGTATGTTCCTGCTTGAATATTGACACCCCATATTTTAGCGGAATAAGGGGAGTCTCCAAACGTTTCGGGAGAATTTTCATGATAGTTATAGTAGTCAACTCCAAGACCAGCGTAGGGAAAAAATATTCCGTATTGCCTCGAATAAAAAGCAGAGATGGTAATAGGCGTAATTTCCAGTTTGCTTTTTTCATAAGGGCTCAATCCTCTATCTGAAATGAAATTGAAACCCAGAGAAACACCCAGGAATTCCTTCTTCCTCAGGGGGAACCTGAAAACAGTTTCTGCGCCAGTGAAAAGAGAGCTTTTTCCATATACATCCTGGAAACGAGAGGCATGCATAAAGCAAAATCCGCTGCTGAGACTTATAGAGAATGTCATTTTATATTCGTTTTCTATAATTTCTGGTGGTAATTTGAGAAAAGGGTCTTTTTCTTCTTTTGAAAATTTTCTTTGTATTTGAGGAAGGATTGTTTCCGCAACTTTTTCTTTTCTTTCTTTCCCAAACCAAAAAACAACCATGAGCCCTTTGCTTGTTTTTCTGATCCTGTGGGAAGGGGGTTTTTTAGCTAAATCAAAAACAATCCTTGTCACATCAGGCTGATGTTTTACTGCTCTTATTGCTTTGATTCCGAAGTCTGTGACTTCCAGGTGAGGGTCACAGGAGAAATTATTAACCAGGAAAAAATCAATGACCAATCTGTTAGGATTGGACAAGGGAAAACTCTTGAACGTGAGCAGCTTATAAACTTCAATCTGAACTTCAAGCTTGTTATCCGATCTGTTTAAACTGATTCTTTTTAATTCACTTACGGGGTGAATTTGAGCCATTGATAAATTTGATAACAGAAGAAAGTTCGCTGCAAAAGTAAGGATTATTTTCTTTTTTTCTCTCGCAAATATTGAAAATAAACGAATTATAATCACTTTCATCTTGACTTTATTTATTTTAAGATGTTGGATTTTTTTTGCCCTGTATTATATTACAATGTCATTGCGGGCCCTGAAAGGGCGTGGCAATCTCATCATTAAAAGGTGGGTTTGATGAATCAAACCCCTACATTAACTATAAATCATTGATTATATTTTAAAAGGTGGGCTTGATGAATCAAGCCCCTACATTAACTATAAATCATTGATTATATTTTAAAAGGTTGGTTTGATGAATCAAGCCCCTACATTAACTATAAATCATTGATTATATTTTAAAAGGTTGGTTTGATGAATCAAGCCCCTACAGCTTATTTTATGAGATTGCCGCGCTCCCTCTGGTCGCTCGCAATCAGACTGAACCACAATTAATTGCCAGATTTAAAATAGGAAACAAACAAAACATTCTACCTAAAAAAGAGTATCTAACAGGGGACTCATTATAAAGATAAAAGATACTAATTCTTAGAATTCATAGCCCAGTCCGATTCCTATTGTCAAGCCTCCAATATCTATCTTGCGATTAGCCAGTTCCATCTTGCAGTAGTAATAATCCATGCGAAAATCAATTATCAGGCCTCCGGTTACTCTCGTGTATGCTCCTATTTCTCCTCCAAAACCTAATCTGCCTTTACTCACATCGCCAATAGGGTTTGTCTCTTTAACCTGATAGTAATTAAAGCCTATTCCTGTATAGTAATTTATGTTTCCTTTCGTTGATACGTATTTTATGCCCCATCCAACAGGAAGTATTTGAAGCTTTGTTCCTTCATCAGTGAAAGACAACTTTCCGTTCTTTGAAAAATAACCGCCGGCCATCCACAGTTCAAGACCTCTCCCGATTCCGATACATATCTCTGCTCTATACATCGCTCCATTGCCATAGATATCCCTGAATATTTGCTTGGAAGGCCTGAAATAATTTACTCCTACTTTTATATAGCTCCTTCTCTCTTTAACAGGCTTTAGCTTCATCTCTCTCTCTCGTTTTGGCTCTACTCCTCCCGAAGCTGCACGTTTTAATGCTGGAATCATTTCTACTGACGGAGCCTGTAAAACATCTGATACATAGGCAGAATTTTTTTCAGAATGGAAAAAAACATCATGCCAGATCTTTCGTGTTTTTTCCGGTTGAAATAGAATAAGAGTAGTTCTCTTTTCTCCCGCATCAACTGCAGTGCTGCTCATATCTTGCTCAAGATAAATATTGATCCTTTCAGCGATGGCTTTAAGTCCTTTATCCTGTGCGAAAACTCCAGATACAGAACAAAACAGCACGGTTGTTAAAATGATTACTCTAATAACTCTGAACTTAGCATTTTTAAACATCATAACCTCTCATAAACTCATTTTTTATTCGGCAGTTATGCAGGCTGCCTCTTCCCAAGGCTTTTAATATTCCGCCAGCATATAATTCAGGTATTTTTATCATAATCATAAATCCAGTTAACTGCATTCGTTGTAAGAATCTGCTTAAGAGTGTGGGAGCATGCAGCCTGGTAGGAAATGTTGCCTGAAAGCTTATCCTAAAGTTATGGCTGGTACGAAACTCGACACTAAAATGGAGATTAAGCGAATAATTTTATATTTTTTAAATTTCGATAGAGTGTATAACGACTTGTTCCCAATATCCGAGCCGATTCCTGGACGTTGTTGTTAGTTGCTTTCAGAACTTTTTTAATATGCGCCCTCTTCAACTCTTCTAAAGTGACCAGGTTCTCTGACTCTGAATTGCCGGTTTTATTCTTGGAGATTGTGCATTTCTGTAAATATTTAGGCAGATCTTCAATATCAATAAATATTTTAGAGCAAATAGCCACAGAGTATTCGATGACATTTTCCAGTTCCCTCACATTTCCAGGCCAATTATGGTTCAATAATATTTGTTGAGCTCGCCGGGACATTCCCTGGATGGGCTTATTGAATTTTTTTGTATATCTCTTAAGAAAGTGGCGAATTAATAAAGGAATATCTTCTTTCCTGTCTTTCAGAGCCGGGAGATTTATTTCCACCGTATTCAACCTGTGGTATAACTCTTCCCTGAAAGTTCCATTCTTTATTTCCGCTTTTAGATCTCCGCTGGTTGCCGATATGAGTCTTATATCTAAATGAACATTTTCAGTTGATCCCAGGCGGCGAAACGCTCGTTCTTCCAGAACTCTTAAAAGTTTAGACTGCATGATAAAAGGCAGGTTTCCTATCTCATCTAAAAAGAGCGTTCCGCCATGTGCTTCTGCAAACAGCCCTTTTTTCGTTTTATCCGCACCTGTAAAGGCTCCCCGCACATAACCGAAGAGTTCGGATTCAAACAAGGTCTCTGGTATGGCAGCGCAATCGCAGATAACAAGCCTTTTTTTGCTGCGCGGACTGAGATTATGGATGGATTTAGCCACCATCTCCTTGCCGGTGCCTGTCTTTCCTGTTAAGAGAACATTGCTTGAATATTTGGCTATCTTTTCTATAAGGGAAAAAATATCAAGCATACGGGGATTTTTTCCAATCATTCCCTGATAAAGATATTTTCCGTTTAACTTTTTCTCTAAGAGCAGTGTTACTCGGCGCAGGGCATTTTTTTCATCTATTCTTTTTAAAGCTGGTTTGATAGATTGAATTCTCAATGGTTTGGTAATATATTCACTTGCACCCAGGCGAATGGATTCACCAATTTTATCGGAAGTGGTAGAATCACCTATTATTATGATTTCCATGAGCGGGTCAAAATTATTTATAAGTTTGAGTAGAGCAAAATCTTGAATCTCTTTTAGCGTCAAGTCCATGATAATGATTCTTATATCTTTTTCTTTGATAAGAGAGATAATATCTCTTTGCTTTCTGCAGAAAAAGACACTGCAGTTATTTTTTGATAGGAAATTTTGTAAAGAATTGAAGAGCTGGGGCTGGTCAGCGATGATTAAAATGTTCATTTTTGATAAGCTACCGTCTTGTTCCTCAGTCATTTTTATCATGTTCTTTTTTCTGTTTTTCAATCACATTTTTTACACTAAGCAATAATGCTTCCTTGTCGATAGGCTTCTTGATATAATCAGCTGCCCCCAGTTCAAATCCCCTTTTTTTGTCCTCGCTGCTGCTCCTGCCCGTTAAAAATATCACAGGTGTTTCGATACCTTTTTGATTCTTCATCTCCAGCAGCTTGAAACCATCCAGATTTGGCATGTTTATGTCGGAAAGGATGAGATCATATTGAGATTCTCCCATGCGCAACAGAGCATCAATCCCGTCTTCTGCGATTGTTACTATGTAACCACTATTTTCCAAGAGGCGGGTAATAAGAGCTCGAGGAACTTTATCATCCTCAGCAACCAGGATTTGCCTTTTGTCCTCTCTCTTTTTTCCGGGAGGTTGAGCTTTGGGAGCAATTATCTCCGGCGTAACTTTTTGGAAAGCTGTCTCCTCCACCAGAACGTTTTCATAAACATCTTTGGGAGGAAAAATTAATTTTTTTACTTTCTCCAGAGCATGATGGCTGATCAAGTAATCTCCTCTTTTCCGGGCAAGAGATCTTATTTCTGAAATCGTAATATTGGAGCGAACCGCCTCAGAGATTTGCCGGTCAAAATCCAGGATTTCATATATCCCCTCGCGTCCATAATAACCGGTATTGTTACATCTAGAACAGCCAGCAGGGTGAGCGACTTTAAGAGGAATTTCAGCAGTGTATGATAAGAGCATCTTTCTTTCCTCTTCGGATATTGGCACAATCTTTTTGCAATAAGGACAGAGCTTCTTCAGCAATCTCTGGGCTATGATTCCTATGAAAGAATCTGCCATTGTCCTTCTGTCAATCCCCAACCTTTCAAGACGGAAAATCGCGGTTGTCGTATTGGAAGTATGCAAGGAAGTAATGGTTAAGTGACCTGTGCTGGCAAAATTCATTGCTGTTGTTGCAGAATAATCATCTCTAATCTCACCTAAAAACAATACGTCCGGGTCTTGCCTCACGACTGATTTAAGAAGGGCTTCAAAGGTAACTTTCCCTTTTTCCTTGACCTGCTCCTGGTTGATAAAAGGGATGCGGTATTCCACTGGATCTTCGACGGATACAATACTCCGGCGATTGTAGTCTATCTTATGGAGAAGGCTGTAAATAGTTGTGGTTTTTCCTGAACCGGTAGGTCCCACTACCAGGACGAGTCCCTGGTTTCGGCGGGCTAAATGAATTAGTGTATTTGATTGTTCATCTGTCATGCCAAGTTCTTGAAGCTCTTTAGCCTTTGCGTAGGCAGCCAGTAACCTTATGATGAGGCTTTCGCCGTAGATGGTAGAAAGTGTGGCCAGCCTTAAATTATAAGTTTTATTGTCTATGAATGCTGCAAGAGCTCCGTCCTGCGGCTTGCGTTTCTCAGCTATATCCATATCTGCAAGCACCTTGAACCGCGATATGAGCTTGACACCTTTCTCCTTTTTAATCGTAAACATTTCTTTCACATCCCCATCAATCCGGAATCGAACAACGGTATTTCTATCTTTGGGCTCTACGTGAATGTCACTGGCCCTTTCATTTACTGCTGATTCAAGCATGTTGTTAGCAACAGATATTATCGGGTGTTCGGCATTTTCTTGTTCAGAGAGGCTGGCAGCGGGCTCTATGCCTGACTTTTCTATTTCTTCCCCGCCTTTAATGGACGGGGCTTCTTCTTTTTCTAAACTTTCATCAGTGAAAAGAGATATAATTGTGTTTGGATCGGCAAGGGCAAGGTCATAGGACTGGTTTTTAAAAGAAGACTTTAATAAATCGAGAAGCTCCCAGTCAAAAGGATTGCTTATCACAAAGATATCCTTTCCGGATTCGCCTTTTATTGGAATAAGGTTGTTTTTCTTACAAAAAAGTCTGGGCATTTTACCTAATTGAACACTTTCCGGATTTATTTCGGGGAGATAATTCATTCCGGAAAATTCAGCAATATGCCGGGTAAGTTCCGTTGCGTTGAGGTTGAAATTATTGAATCCGGAATAAAGTTCAGAAACCTTGATTTGAGATAATTCTTCTCTTCCGGCAGGAGGAAGGTCGATCTTTTTCGCTAATGAATCCTTGAATTTTGTAAAATTCAAGGGCTGGGCGATGTCCCAGGTAGATATTTCTTTCTTAAATTTGTTCCAACGGGATTTTGTTTTCAGGTGTTTAGCAACTGTCTTAAGGAGTGTATCTCTGCTGACAGGTTTTACAAGGTAGTCAGCACCTCCTGCAGAAAATGCCTTGGCCTTATTCTGTTCATCTCCAAGGGCAGTAACAAATATTACCGGGATATAGGCAGTCTCTTGATTTTCCTGCAATTTGGAACAAACTTCATAGCCGTTCATTTCAGGCATCATCACATCAAGCAGGATGAGATCAGGTTTAGCTCTATTAAGTGCAAGAAGAGCATTTCTGCCGTTATCAGCAGTAGCTACACTGTAGCCGCTGTCTGACAGTATTTTTTCTATTAATTGCAGAATAACCTGGTCGTCATCTACGATTAAAATTAGCGGTCTTTCAGATTTCTTCATAGTCTCCCTCGATTCTTAATGATTCAATGAATACAAAGCATAAATACGTTGCCTAAGTTCACTTTTCATTTTGTTCCCAATCGGTTACACATGGCAAAGATTGGACTTTTGTCTACTTCTGTTGGTGAACCTGACCTTCTTTTTTGGACAGGAAATCTTTTAGTCTTTTAAATCCTTCCTCTAAATGGGTCAAAGCTTTGATTGCTTTCTCGATATTCTTCTCTCTTCCCGCCATTTCCATATGAAATGAAGCTTCTTGAAGAAAAGTTAAGCTTAGAGTTGATGATGAACCTTTCAGGCCATGGCCGAGCTTAAAAATCAGGTCAAATTCTTTCTGCTCGATAGCCTTTTGGAGCTGCTCGTATTTTTCGGGAAAATCTTCGAAATACATGTCTAGAAGCGTTTCCAAAAAAGATTCATCTCCTCCTACCCTTTCAAGGGCAGATGCATAATCAATAGTAAGCACATCTTTTTCAGGATATTTTTCTTCAGCCATTTTTATTCCTTATTTGTGATTTAGTAGGTAAATTTTTTTGGTGTTTTTTCATTCTGGAGATCACACGGTCAATCTTTTCCATCACTTCCTCTGCTTTAATGGGTTTTGCTATGTAATCATCCATTCCAGCTTCTATACAGCGCTCCCGGTCACCTTTCATGGCGTGGGCGGTCATGGCAATAATCGGCATATGAAATCCGGTCTTTTTCTCTTTTTTCCGGATGGAAGCGGTTGCCTCGAATCCATCCATCTCAGGCATCTGCACATCCATCAGGATGAGGTCGAAGCGGTCCTTATTTAGAGTTCGAAGCGCCTCCTGGCCGTTATTAGCCACAGAAACTTTGTGACCGCTCTTCTTAAGAATATGAACAGCCACTTTTTGATTGATGACGTTGTCTTCGGCCAGGAGAATGCGAAAGCGTCGGCGGGACTCTCTTATTGTATCCCTGGTAATCAAAGGAACCTGCTCTTTTCTTTTAGGAGCGGTACCGAGTACGAGCATGATGGCATCCAATAGGTCTGACTGTTTGATCGGCTTCGTCAGGTAAGCTGAGATACCGAGCTTTTGACAGCGTGCTGCATCGCCCCGGGCGCTGGCAGATGTAAGCATCACAATGGAGGCTGTAGCAAGAGCCGGGTTATTTCTGATCTTCCCGGCCAGAGTATAACCATCCATCCCGGGCATACGGGAGTCGATAAGGAAAAGAGAGAAAAGTTTTCCGGCCTTTGCGGCTTGCTCTACAGCGGCCAGAGCTTTTCGCCCGCTTTCTGCCACTGTGGGCTTCATCTGCCAGTTGGTGAGCATCTCTTTAAGGATGCGCCGGTTGGTAGTGCTGTCGTCTACCACCAGGACACGAAGATCTTTCAAGTCTTCGAGTTTTACCGGAATCAGCTCTTCTGTTTTGCCTTTCTGGAGGCCTAAACTCACTGTGAAGTTAAATGTGCTGCCTTTTCCGACTTTACTTTCCACCCAAATCCGGCCTCCCATAAGTTCTACCAGTTGCTTTGATATAGCAAGACCAAGCCCGGTGCCGCCGTGTTTTCGGGCCATGGAGCCGTCGGCTTGGGCAAAGGCATCAAAGATCAGCCGCTGCTTCGTCTTAGGAATGCCGCTTCCGGTATCGGTTACGGCAAAATGAAGAATAGTCTTCTGTTTCGGCTGCGACACTTTTTTAATGTTCACCACGACTTCACCTTTATCTGTGAACTTGATGGCATTGTTGGTCAGGTTGATGAGAATCTGGCGCAGACGATCCGGGTCACCGATGAGTGCCTCGGGGATATCATGCGGAATAAAATAGGCAAGTTCCAATCCTTTATTGTGGGCCTGGAGAGCAAGGGAAGAAAGCGTGCCGCCAATGGAGTCGCGCAGATTAAAGTTAACGGGTTCGATCTCGATCTTTCCTGCTTCAATTTTAGAGAAATCAAGGATGTCGCCGATTATCTGCATTAACGACTCAGCGGATGTCATTATTGCCGCGACGTACTCACGCTGCTCAGGAGCGAGTTTGGTGCCAAGCGCAAGCTCTGTCATACCAAAAATCCCGTTCAAGGGTGTGCGAATTTCATGTGACATATTGGCCAAGAATTCGCTTTTGGCTCGATTGGCAGATTGAGCTTCCTTCTGGGCTGAAATCAACTCAGTGACATCTATAAGGTTGAAAATGACTCCGTCATATTGCTTATTTCTATAGATGGGTTGGATGCGAAAAACTGTTTCAAGGCGACCTAATGGTCTTTGGATTATGAGAGGTGGAGAGTCTATGTTTCCCTTGAAATTTTTGATTAAGATTTTTAATTCTTTAGCAGTTTTGCCCTGATGAAAGTCCCAGAGTTTCCTGCCTAAAAGTTCTGACCTATCTTTGTTAACAAGATTGAGGAAATACTCATTCACCTCAACGATTTTTTCCTGATCATCAGCGAATACGATGCCTTCTTCCATGCCGGATATAATTGCTGAAAGTTTAGTTGTCTCTCTCTGGAGAGCCTCTTCAGCCCGCTTTCGCTCGTTGATATCTCTAAAGAAACCTATGATTCTTTCTTTTCCATCAACCAAACATTTTGCTGAATTGATATCAACGTACGTTATGGTTCCATCTTTTTTTAAGAAGGGAATATTCTCCGTTAGAGCCTTTTCTCCTCTTGCCTGAGCCTCAAACTTAGAAAGCACATACTTTAGTTCCTCTTTAGGAGCGATATCCACTATACTCATTCCTTTTAATTCTTTATCACTGTAGCCTAACATCCTGCATAACGCCGGATTGGAATAAATGAATTTATTTGTTTCTGGGTCTGCTATCAATATCCCGTCAGGAGATGCTTCAAATAAAGCTCTGTATCTCGCTTCAGATTCTCTTAAATCTTCCTCGGCGCGCGTGCGCTCGATGATTTGCCCTAATCTTTCAGCGATAGCATTTATCAAATTCCTCTCTTCTTTTAGGAATGGGCTCTCATCGCTTTCCGGTTTTTCCTCTAAATAACAGACTTCTATCAATCCCGCTTTTTTGTTGTTGACGATAATATCTGCTCTCTGCATCCATTTTGTTTCCTTGAACTTCCCGGTTTTATATTTCTTATTCTCATAAGTAATGCGCCCTTCTGTAATTTCCGGATACTGCCAGCTGGGCGGAATAATTCGAACAGTTTCTTTAAGTACTTCCTCAATTGTTACCCCCTCTTTTCTATCAATCTCATCTATCCCATAAAGACAACTTAGTTCCTTGACTCTCTCGCCAAGGTCATGCTCCTTCTTACGCAGTGCCACCTCCAGCTTCATGCGCTCGGTGATGTCCCTGGTCACGCCCATTACTGCCTGCACACTTCCTTTATAATCTATCACTGGACTAAGATTGGCACTTATCCATGTTTCTCTTTCACCAACAACCATTTTTGATTCGTGAAAACTTCGTGTGCCTGTTTCAAACACTTTTTTCAAGCTTTTTGAATAATTTGCTGCAATTTCTTTTGGCAATAAATCAAGAATTGATTTGCCTGTTATCTCCTTCTGTTCCTTACCAAAAAGCCTTGCCGCTGCTTTATTCGCGGACAATACTTTATTATTCTTGTCAATCATATAAATCACGTCTGTTGCACTTTCAACAAGAGTTCTGTATTTCTCTTCGCTTTCCGTCAAGAGCTTAATCATTGGGTTGGTAATCCTCATAAACAACAAGGCCCCTATAAGAATTACCATAATTGCGAAAAGTCCGGCTATCACACTAGCTCTTATGAACGGTGCGCGGATTTCTGCCATATCGATCTTGGCCACAATACCCAGGTCCAACACTGCGACTGGTTCATAGGCCGCTAAAACAGTTTCGCCCCTGTAATCCAGTCCGACCACTGTCCCTGATTTGCCCGAGAGAGATAGTCGTATCGGCTCTGCCAACCCGGAGTTGAAGGGCACCGGTTTGGGTTTGTTCAGGTCATGGTGGCGATGGCTGAGTAGGAAGACTATGAGATCGCCCTCACGTCTGGCAAGGGTGAATTCCCCCGTTTCACCAAACCCGATGTAGTTATTGCGTGCATTACGGATTTGGCTCAATGTGGCTGCTTCTGAACCACCGGGATAATCCTGGCTGTAGACAGCGTCAAACCGGGCAACTGCCTCCAATAGCCGGGCCTGGCTTTGTGCGGTCTCTACTAATCGAGCCCTTTGCTCTTTGAGCCCTGTTCGGTATAGCATGGCAATTGCGATTCCGCCGACAGTCAAAACAATAATCGACATAATAATAATCAAAAACAGGACCCTTCTCCGTTCACTCATCTTGGCGCTCCTTTATTATTTGCCTTTGGGCAGGATGACCGTGAAGGTGCTATGATTGACTTATTGGCCTCCACCTCAATGCTTTCCCTGCCGGCCTCCAAAAAATTATGAAATTCTGATGGATCTTTTTTCAAAATAGCAAAGTATTCTTTATAATTTTTTAACTTGGCCATTTCTTACATTTTTAAGGATGTTATTTGCAAAACTGCTGCTCTTGATGTGCATAGCAAAAATAATGCCAACATTTTAAAATAAAGAAATCTAAAAAATATAATGATTATAATTCTTTTATTTTCAATAAATAAAAGAGCAGAGGAGGATAAATTAAAAGAATTACTTGATCTTGTATTTAGGAAAAAAATTCCATAACTATGGCAATAAATCTATAAAACGGATATGACTTCCTTATGTCAATCGTTCTAGTCCTTATTACTATGATGAACCTGAAATATTTCAAAAGAGCTTTGTAACCGATGGTGGCACAGCCACAGACGATTCCTTCCACAGAGACTCGAGCTTCAAGGAAATTCTTCTAAAATTAGATTTGGTCATAACGGGCGCAGAAACCAAATTCTTATTAATATAAGCACAAAAAGGGAAAATGTGTAAAATTATGAAGAACTTATCCGGCATATAAAAAAGAAAGACTCGCAGAGAAATGAGAGTCCTAATCTTTTATGTTTTTTTCAATACAATCTATGAGTTTTTCTATGAAAACCGGCTTGGCAATGAAAGGATTCCCGCCTATAACGCCATTTTGAGAAGCGACTTCATCTCCGCTAACGAGAGCCGTTAAAAAGACAACGGGAATATTCCTTGTCATCGCATCTGATTTCAATTGTTGAGCCACCTCATCCCCAGGAATATCCGGCATCACGATATCTAAAAAGATAAGAGCTGGCTTGAACTTTTTGGCGGCGGCCAGGGCCCTTTTTCCTTTTGTCTCTCTCCTCACCTCATATTTGCCAGAATCTTCGAGGTTAAATTCTATCATCTGACAGAAATCCTCTTCATCATCGATAATTAATATTTTTTTCTTCTTCATTTCGTTTGTCTCCCTATTTTAGACTTTAAAAAGCAATGTTGATTTTATTCCACCTTCTGCTTTATTTTTAATCTCTATTTTTCCGCTGTGCATCTGGATTATGCTCCGGACAACTGATAATCCCAATCCTGTTCCCCCTTTGTCTCGTCTGGTGGTAAAAAATGGGTCAAAAACTCTGCCCAGAATATTTTCAGGAATACCCGGACCTGTATCTTCGATTTCAGAAATCACTATGGTTTCTCCAGGTTTAAAAAGATCGTTTTGTCTGCTTCCCTCGCCTTTGCCGGGGTTACTTAGCTTCTTGGAATAAGTCCTTAGGGTCAGCTGCCCGCCATCATGCATGGCATGAACAGCATTCATAAAAAGATTTATGAATACTTGCTCAATTCTATTCTTGTCTATTTTGACTTTTGGGATATCTTCTTTAAGATCAGTTGCAACTCGAATGCAATTTTTGTCAAATTGAATCTTTACCAAGCGCAGCGACTCTTCCACAACAGAATTCAAATTTTCCTGTTTTATATCCAATTTTGACAGGCTGGCAAAGTCCAATAATCCTTTTATGATTTCATCCGCTCTCTTAATGGCCTTTTCCATATGTTTTAATGTCAAGACCACCTTCCTATCCTTCGACTCTATTTTTTTTATAAGATATTGAACTCCCAAAAGTATCATCGCCAAGGGATTCTTTACTTCATGAGACACTCCGCTCGCTAACCTGCCGATGACTTTTAGTTTTTCCACCTGGATAAGCTCGTTTTGGGTATCTTTGAGTTTCTGATAGGCATCTTTCAGTGCTTTTTCTGCGTTCTTGCGTTCGTCAATCAGTTTCGAAATGACATTGATGAGATATGTGGCGTCATCCCTGGATGATTCCTTTGAAAAATGATTGAGGTCGGGCGCTAATGAGGTAAGTATAGATTTTAACTTATCTATGATGGCCTTATGTTTCTCTGCTTCTTGGCGCAAACGCTTATTGGCATCCGTGAGTTCCTTGGAACTAAGATCCAGAGATCTCTCTATCAGAGAGCGGTCGATATCAAAACTGTCATAAGCGTCACTTATCCCATTGAGTAGCGGTTTTATTTCTTCATGGAGAGAGTTGGAATTTCTCATTAATTTTTTGATTTGACGTTGAAGCAACTTGTTCATTCTGTGATTGACCTCAACATAAAATGAGTTTTTTCAGGAGTCTATCTTTCAAGGAAAGTCGTAATAGTCATCGTCTGATTGTGAAGCTCACACTGCTTTTCAGCCGGAGCAACAGGACATATTTCACCGTAAGAATAGAATCCTGCTAAGGTAACACCTTCTCCCAATGTATCCTGGACCCCTTCAATCTCTTCCTCTACTCTTTGTTTTAACACCAGCTTGCGTCCTACACAGCTGATCAAGATAGCAAGATCCGGCGTATCCGATCCAAACGATTCGCAACTCATTTTCGCGGCGCCACAAGCTCCATCGATAAGGCGGTTGAAATTTGCCATCATCAAACGAACATATGCACCCTCAGGCACATCTCCCGCAAAAGTCATGTTTTTGTCCTTTTCGTTAACAGATAAAATTGTGCGAACCAAACCTGTTTCTCTATCTTTCAATCGCAGGCTCAACGGAAAGAGCAACCCCGTAGCGGGCAGGCCTTTTGCCTGTTCACCCAGATATTCTTTGTATAAATCCAGGGCAGGCTTGCCGTCTAATTCATACAAAATATTTCCTTTGGAGGACGTTACCAGGCGGTCCGGGCCGAAGGAATCCCACCCTCCCATCGAGCCATAGCCAATCTTCAGGCGTTCGCCATAAAAGCCAACAGCGATAATCGTATTCTTTTCCGGGAGATTGTCCCTGAAAACAAAGGTTTCCTTAAATCGATCCTGGTCGCCGGATAATCCGCCAGTCACAGCGACATCGCTCGGGATCTTGGTTTTCAGGCCTTTAACCAAATCACTGCCGTTAACATTCAATCCATCCGAGAGAACGAAAACATGAGTTAATCCTTCTTTTTCGAATGCTTCTCCCAAGCGTTCACCGCATTTTATACTTTCCTCCATCCTTTTTAATTTTGTTTCAGCGAACTGCAATTTTGTGTGCTCAAAAAGTACTGCCGTGATAACTAAGGAATTGTCAAAAACCTGAGCGCCGGCGATTTCTCCGGCAGTCGAACAACCAAAAAGACTTGCCTTAGGATAAAATTCATTGATTTCATCAAAAAACCCTTTTTTTTTGAAAAGAGATGAATCGCCAAATACAAAAACCAATTGAGCGCTGTCTTTTAAGTCATTGTCAGATATAGGTATCCACCCCTTTTCCTTGATCCACATCCTTTGTTCTGTTTTCATCGTCATAACCTCCTTAATATATTATGGAGCTGGCTTTTTAAATGAGGCCTATCATAATAATGAGTGCCCAGAAAGGTTAGAATATTATATTTTGCTTTGTCTGTACTAAAGCCCGATACGCTGATATTTTTATCACGACCTCATGATTATTGAACTCAACTCAAAATAAAAATTAAATATAAACATATTTAATCCCGTAACATAACATTAAGATTGAACCTTATTTTCTGTATTTGTGCTTAGACGAAAGGACTTTTTTAAAAGCTTTTACTGCTCCTGGATGGAATTGTTTCCCCGCTCCTTTTTCTAATTCCTCAAAGGCTTGCCAGGGTTGCATTCCGGCCCGATAAGGTCTGTCTGTTACCATGGCATCATAGGCATCAGCAACAGCTATTATAGCTGCTCCCATAGGAACTTCTTTTTGCCCATGCACCTCTTCTTTCTCGGAATGACGTTTCTCGGTTTCAAAAAAGTATTTATGATGAGCTGAAACGATCGGAACCGCCTCTTTTAAGACTCCTCCCACAAGAGATATAATTTTTGCTCCCTTTTCTGTGTGCGAATCCATTAGTTCTTTTTCATCATCTGTAAGAGCGGCTGCTTTGTGAAGGACGTCGAGACTTATTTCAATTTTTCCTATGTCGTGGAGCAGTGCGGCTGCTCTTACGTTTTCTACCTCTAATGGCGATAATCCCATGGCGCGAGCTATGTCTTCTGATAAATGCGCAACCCGCACCGAATGTCCCTGAGTATATCTGTCTGCGGATTCAAGGTATTTAGACAAGATCTCTAAAATCCCCATATATGCGGCTTTTAAATCATTTATTTTTCTTTCTTTCTCTTCGTATAAGTATCCTATGACAGCACTTGTTAAGATTAGGAAGGAACTCCAGGCGGCGAGGCTCACTATTATATAGGTTTTGTTTGTTCCAGCTGTAAAAAAGGAAGCAGGAAAAAGCAGTAAAAAAAAGGCTACTATCAGAATGCAGAAAAAAGCAGTAAGAACAGCCATTCTCTGGCCCAAGAAATAACCAGCAGCGATTATGGGGAGATAAAAAAAGTTCAAGAAGCCGATTTTATAAGGAGTAAAATAGTTAATTAATACAATGCCAAGCAAGATGGATACCACGATAATCATTTCGAAATGCTTAAAAAAATATTCTTTTATTTTTTCCACAGTCAACCTCTTTAAGGAATAAATGAAAATTTTTAGTTATTTCTCTATATAAATCCTACATAAATGGGTGTGCCTACAGCTAGGCAAAAAAGCCCAAGCTAGAAGGCTAGTATCTTGCTGTTTTTCCCCAATAAAATCCCTAAGCAAAATAATCCGTGAATATCCAAACTTGATTAGAGATGAAATTTACTAATTATTAGAGGAGGGAACTACCTCTTGCCAGGATTTAACAGTGTATTGAGCGCCACCAGTGCCATCAATTCCCGAATTAGCTAAAGCGACGTCATAATGAATCCTTGCTTTAGAATTAAACTCTATAGATTTAGCCGAAATAGAGCCGTAAAAATCGGAATTGCTGCCGAAAGTCACATCTGCCTTCGGCACATATACAGAACCAAAAAACTGGGTATTTGAATGCCACTCCATTATTCCGTTAAAACTATCTGTTCCCAATACCATGAGTTGGGCAGGATTCTGAGATAAATTATTGATTTGAGAGTTGCTCCTCTGTTCGAAATTTCCTCCGAGATAAAGTGTGACATGAGCATCATTGGCAATTTCCAGTTGTGTGTTGCTCAGCATGGAAAAATCACCTGTTATATAAAGCGTAACGTCAGCCAAAATGGTTACCGTAGAGTTGCTTTCAACACTGAAAGATGTATATGCTCCGTTCTCACTGATTGTATCCGAGCTGTTGCTGTCCAGAAGATAATCGCCCATATAAAGAAGGTCATCAGGAGGAGAAACCGAAGGCATGTCTATTTCCGTGGATAAAGATAGCTTTTCTCCATAAACATGAGAATTGGATCGGGTTATTATATCCAAATCCGGGATACTTTCAGGTCCTGAGTAAGCGTTGCCGTAGATTTTAGCATTGGAGCTTAAATCAATGCACCCATAATGAGAGGCATTGGTTCCCACATGTCCATCAGAACCCACATTGCCGGGATTGTCATAGGATCCATTCCTTGAATCATAACTATCTACCACTACATTTGAAGAGAAGTCCAATTCCTCATCCCCAAAAATTCCATAAGTCCAAGGTTTGTATTTATCCGTCCCTAATGCTACTCTGACCACTCTATCTACAGTGAGAGAGCCGGTATAGGCCGCTCTGCCTGTAGATTCCACCACAGGATTCTCCGCACCAGGCTCTTCGACCCTTATTTCGATATCGCCTATAATCTTTCCTCCTGGAGCTTGAAAAGACGAAATGGTCATCGTCCGCAGATGGGTGCTTCCTGTCCAAGTCGAAATGTCTCCATAATTCAATTCCCAGATTGCTCTTTCTACTCCAGCTTCAGCCAGTGATAATGCTGCAGAAGCTTTGTAGGATTTATCAGTAAGCCTGTACTCAAAAGAGAGTAGTAATAAAAATGACAAAGCGAGAGGAAGCAAGGCAGTCATGACAATCACACCTATGATTAAGATAAAACCCTGTTCTTCGTTATCGCTTTGAACACCTTTGCTTTTAACATTATTGGTTCTTATTTTATCCATTTTGCCCGACTCTTTTATTCAAATTTATCTCTCATTTTCCCGGTTCGGAGAAAGAAGACTTTCTTTTTTTTATCAGAAAAGATGAAGATAAGTACTCTCTTATTCAAATTTATTCCGCAGCTTCACACCGGTTTTGAGGGTCTCCTGATAAGTACGGCCTAAAAGATTCTGTGTCGCTATCAGAGTGATATCGATGCTGGAAACCTGATTGAAATCTGATACAGAAGAAAGGCCCACTCCTCCAGAGCTTAATTGGAAAGAATTAACTCTTGTGGCAATAACTCTTGTCCTATCTTCTCTGGAACTAATCCCATCCTTACCGTCTACAATCCTCTCTATCCTATTAGGGGATTCAGAATTTAGACGATAAACGATATGGTCAAACTCATTGTCAATATCGATTATAAGTCCGTTCGAATCCAGAGAAGGAACTTGAAGAACAAGACAGCTTGAGGAAGTGGTATAGACATCCCAACCAGGAAGAACCTGAATTGCTCCTTTAATATCTCGAGAGATATAACTAAACACGTACCTGTTATCCCGAAGGACATCAGCCCTGGCGTTTCCGGCCATAAAATATCGCTGTCCGGCAATATAGAGAGAAAGCATGGCCAGAATCATAAAAGAGACAATAGCCACGATCACTAAGAGCTCAATAAGGGAAAAACCCTTTGATTTTAATTTCTTTGGCCTGAATCTTTTTAACTTCACATTAATTTCCTCTGCTTCAATTAGCCTGATTTATTCATGAATTATGCCGACACCAATATTTATTTTCATTGATATCTGCTCGTTGCACTGATTTCACCTCTAGCAGAACATTCATTCGGTCTCAAATGAGTTTCTTTTTATTATATGTCGGCCTAATTTACCCTTCGGGCGGGCCGATTTCACCGCATCTGCTTCGTTACAGGGCATTTGCAGTGAAGAACCACAGCCGCACACCCTGTGCTTCGCATCTGACGACATATATTTTAAATAACATCGTCGTTGCGAGCGGAGCGTGGCAGTCCGGCAAACTCGATCCGTGAATAACCCAGGTTAAATAATGCTTCTTTCAATAGAAACGACACGAATTTGTTTTTTGGAAAGGAGATTATCAAATATTAACAATGATGAATAAATTTTGGCAGGCTACCGCCATTGGAGGATTCTCATAGGAAAATTTCCACTCTTCAATTTTCCGGGCTGCAGCTTCTATTTGGGCATGTTCTTTTCGAACTGATAATCCTGCTTGATAAAGGACTCTCTTTTTGACTCTTCTTTAAGAACTAATGGCATATGATAGACTTCAAGTTTTATGCCAAATATTAATTTGGATGTAAGATCCCCCTTAACTTGTTTTATTTAAGAGAGTTATATCTTAAGAACCTGTTCTCGTTTCATTCTTTGTGGTTTGATTTTCCTCTTTTTTCCTTAAATATTGTGGATTTTTTTCCATAGCTTTAAGGAGTAATGAGCAATCTAAGCCTATTTGATTTTTCTTATGTGGGGGTTTGGTTTATTTGTAGGGGCTTGATTTATCAAGCCCACCTTTTAAAATATATCCAATGATTTATAGTTAATGTAGGGTGGTTTGATTTATCAAGCCCCTAAAGAATTGACTATTCTCTAACCAATTATTTCTTTTATGTCTTCTATCTTAAAAGGCTTTTGGAGATAGCCTGAAGCGCCTTTTTGTATTAGATCACTCAATAAGTCCTTATCCATTAATTTTCCTGTCATCATTGCTATTTTCGTCTCTGGAGAAAGCTTCCTTATTTCTTCAAGAACATCAATACTCGGGACTCCTGGCATGACAACATCCAAAAACACAACATTAAAACTATCTTTCTTAACGAGATCAACGGCATCCTTTCCAGTCAATGCATATTTCACTCTGTGCCCGTCTAATGATAACCATTTCTTAAACATCTTGCATATCTCTTCTTCATCATCCACTATCAAAATATTCTTAGATTCTGGTTTTGCCATTTCTTTCCTCTCTTCCCTTTTTTCTTCCGCCCTTTCTCCAATCGCTGGCAGCTTGACTGTGAAGGTAGTCCCTTTTCCTATCTCGCTTTCAACTTCAATCATTCCACCGTGTCTCTCCACGATTCTGTAAGAAACAGATAATCCAAGTCCTATACCCTTAAGCCAACTATCCTCTTCAACCTCAACGTGAGTAGTATAAAATGGTTCGAATACTCTCCTTAGATTTACATCTTTTATTCCTTTTCCTGTATCAGTGAACCTTACTTCCACATTTTTGCCAGCCTGCTTAACACCTACTTCCAAATTCCCCCCCATGGGTAGCATCGCATCCCGGGCATTGGTAACCATATTCAAAAATACTCTCTGCATCTCTACTTTATTTACCTCTACTGCAGAAGTTTTTTCATATTTCCTTACTACTTCGATATTGTACTTTTTGAATTCCTCTTCTGTCAGCGAGAGCACTGATTCTAACGGTTCAGTAATATCGCACAGTACTTTTTCAAATGATTCCTTTCTTGAGAAAGCTAATAGATCTTTAATAAGATTTTCGATTTTATCGGAAGTTTTTAAAACTATATATAGAGCTTCTTCCATGTCTTCTGCTTTCTTTGTTCTTTGAGCAAATTCAGCATGCCCCTTCATTATTTGAAGCGGGTTATTGAATTCATGGGCTATGCCGCTGGCCAGATTCTCGACTCCTGCCATTTTCACTGATTGAATAAGTTGGACAAGAAGCTTTTCTTTATCTTCTTTCTCTCGCTTGAGCTTTACTTCGGAAATTTCCAATTCAGAAATTTCCTGGACCAGTTCTACCAGTTCATCCTCGAACTTCTTATTTGTCCTATCTTGGTCTTTCATTCGGTTTACCTCTTTAAAAAGGCGTGAGTTTCAGGGTAACTGCTTCCAGCTTCTCTTGAGGTTCCGGGCTAGCAGCTTGAATGTAGCTATTGAATTGGAGGGGGACAGTTTTTTGGACCGATATGTGGTGATGTCTGTATTCTTCATAATAATTAAAACTATTTTAATAAGTGCGGAGCCTGTTCCCAACAAGCGAGAAATCTCCTTTTACCCCTCGTAATCACTAATATAACTAACCCTACTTATCGATATTATATATATAATGCATATCCTGAACAAAGTCAATTAACTCGGAAAATTGGGAGTAAATTGGGAACAGGCTTTGAAGAATAGGGGCCAGACCTTTAGAGCTTTTATGCTTTACAAGAAAAACCAGACACGTACCTAAGAAAAATTAAAACCGCTCAGTTTATTGATATATTTCAAAAGGTGGGCTTGATAAATCAAGCCCCTACAAATATCAACCATACAATTGTGGGTTAGTGGATTCCTCCCTCGTAATGTGGGTTTGATGAATCAAGCCCCTACATAATATAAAGAAAATATCTACAAAACAAAGCGGTTGCTTAGATAAATCAGCCCCCTACAATCTCCTCCCCTTGATAGATCTCATTATGTCTTCTATCGTGAAAGGCTTTTGGAGAAAACCCGAAGCGCCTTTTTGTTTCAGCTCATTCAATAAATCCTTGCCCATTAATTTCCCGCTCATCATTATGACCTTAGTTTTTTGAGAAATATTCTTTATTGTTTCAAGCACCTCAATTGATGGAATCCCTGGCATGATGATATCCAAAAAGACAAAGTCAAATTTCTCTTTCTTAGACAAGTGAATGGCCTTCTTCCCTGTTGTTGCAGATTCCACTCTAAACCCTTTTAAAGATAACCATTTGGCTAACATCTTGCATATCTCTTCCTCATCATCCACTGCCAAAATATTTAGAGGCGTACTCTCTCTGTCTTCTTTGCGCTTTTTGTCCTTAGGTAATCTTTCCTCTGCCTTTTCCCCCTTTGCCGGTATCTTGATAGTGAAAATACTCCCTTTTCCTGGTTTGCTTATAACCTCAATCATTCCCCCATGCCTCTTTACAATTCCATAAGAAATTGATAAACCAAGTCCTATACCCTGGAAATTACCAGTGTCTCCAGTAGGTCCTTTGGTCGTGTAGAAAGGTTCAAATAACTTGCCCAAATCCTCTTTTTCTATCCCTTTGCCTGTATCAGCAAAACCTACTTCCGCATTTTCGCCGACCTGCTTAACACTTATCTCCAATTTCCCTCCTTCGGGCAGCATCGCATCCCGGGCATTCGTAACCATATTCAGAAACACTTGCTGCATCTCTGCTTTATTTACCTCTACTGTGGGAGTTTTTTTATATTTCCTAACTATATTGATATTGTGCCTCTTAAAGTGCTCCTCTGTCAGTAAGAGCACCGATTCTATCGGTTCTACAATATCACACAATACTTTTTCAGATGGGTTCTCTCTTGTGAAAGACAGCAAATCTTTAATAATCTTCGCACCTCTTTCAGTATTGTGGATTACTATGTCTGAAGCTTCTTCTATATCCTCTGATCTTCTTGTCTTCTGGGCAAATTCTATATGCCCCTTTATTATCTGAAAGAGGTTATTGAATTCATGGGCGATACCACTTGCCAGAGTCCCGATCCCTGCCATTTTTTCCGAATGAATAAGCTGAGCATGAAGCCTCTCTTTGTCTTGCTCTGCCTTCTTTCGTTCGGTTATGTCGCGGATGCTTCCCTGATTGCCCAATATGCTTCCATCATGATCCCGCCGCACTGCCGCTGTGATCAAACAGTCCATCTCCTTCGCATCCTTTGTAAGGAGCTTCACTTCATAGTCTCTAACAAATCCTTTCTTTTCTATCTGCTCCTGGAAATCAATCCGGTCAGCATGATTAACATATTTCTTCTGAATATCCATGCCCAGCATTTCTTCTCTGGTATATCCAAAGAGATCCAGCATTGATTGGTTTACTTCAACAATCTTGCCCTTTCGAGCAGTAATATAGAGAGCGTCTCTTGAATCCTCGAAAAGATTCCTGTACCTCTCCTCGCTCTCTTTTAACTTCCTCTCCATCTTATGTCTGTAAAGAGCCACCTCGATAGTAGTGTGCAATTCCTTTTCTTCAATAGGCTTGTGTATATAGCCAAAGGGCTCGGTCATTTTTGCTCGCTGTAATGAGTCGTTGTCTGACAGAGCGGTGATATAGATAATCGGAATATTAAAACGGGAACGAATCTGTTCAGATGCTTCCACTCCGTCGATATCCCCTTTTAATTTAATATCCATCAATATTAGATCAGGCCTCTTCTTTTCAATCTCTTTAATGGCCTTCCTTCCTGAAGACACCATTGAGGAGACTGCATAGCCTAAGTTGTTCAAAGTTATCCGCAGGTCTTCTGCTGCAATGAGTTCATCTTCGACAATCAAAATTTGTGGTTTAGCTTTCATTTAGCAGTCCGATCCTTTAATAATTATTGAAGCTAACTATTATATTGGTGACATGGACATGATTGCATCACCTTTAGAGAGGATTTTCACGATGATTTTTTCCATTCATTGCCCCATCGTGAAGTTAGGAAGGAATAATATTAGAATAATATTATCAGAGTGATATGTTTACGCATACCCGGGCAGGCTTGGTAAAGAGGGTGAAAAGTTATAGAGGAAGAAGAGTTACGAAGCAAAATAAAGATCCCTTCTATTATTTATTTTTATCTTGGCTCTTCCTTCTTTTTTCTTTCAGCGGTAATTTAAGAGTAAAAGTTGTCCCTTTATTTATTTTACTTTTAACTTCAATCGTTCCGCCGTGTCTCTTCACAATTCCATAAGATACGGACAAACCAAGTCCTGTGCCCGGAATATCGCTATCATCTTCTTTTGTTCTCTTAGTCGTGAAGAAAGGCTCAAATAACTTGCCTAAGTTCTCTTTCTCAATCCCTTTTCCTGTATCACTGATGCTTACTTCAATATTTCCATTATGCTGTTTGGTTTCTATTTCCAGTTTTCCACCCTTGGGTAACATTGCATCCCTGGCATTATTAACTATATTCAGAAATACTTGCTGTATCTCTCCCATGTTCATCTCTATCTGAGGAGTCCTTCCGTATTTCCTTATGACTTTAATATTTTGCTTTCTAAGGTGCTCCTCAGTCAGTGAGAGCACTAGTTCTATCGAATCAGCAATATCACCCGATTTTTTTTCTTCTTCAGATGGTTTCTTTCTGGCGAAAGTTAATAAATCACCGACAATCTTGGCGACATCATCAGAAGTTTTTAATACCATATCTAAAGCTTCTTCCATATCTTTTGCCTTCTTTGTACTTTGAGCAAATTCTGCATGCCCCCTCATTATATGAAGCAGGTTATTGAATTCATGGGCGATCCCGCTCGCCAGAGTCCCGATTCCTGCCATTTTTTCCGACTGAATTAGTTGTGCCTGAAGCCTTTCTTTCTCTTTCTCGGCTCGCTTCTGCTCGGTGATGTCCTGGGATGTTATGATGGCCCCCTTGGGAAAGGAAGCTATCGATATGTTTAGAAACTTATCATCATATTTTAGTTCAGGGAACATTTTTGTCTTGTCTTGTCTCATACATTCCATCAATTCAGAGTGCATATCGATCTCATGACTTCGGGCATAATCCTTATACATTACATCTCCAATGTTAGGCACCCTATCTCCTGATTTCCTCTTGGCCATGTTGATTTTCATCACTCTTCCTTCGCGGTCCACGACAATAATTTGGATAGGGTTATGCTGGAATAAGGCAAAATTAAACTCCTCCTTCTCCCGAAGCTCCTCATCCGCCTTCTTGCGCTCGGTGATGTCTCTGGCCGTGGCATGAACAATTCCTTCTTTGGCATATGTTGCCTGCCACTCAAGTGATTTATAAGAACCATCTTTACATTTAAATCTATTGGCAAAATTTACTACAGGACCGCCGTTTAACTGTTTTTCAACTTCTTTGTTTGTTCGTGCAACATCATCCGGATGAACGAGTTTAGCCCAGCCCAGATCAAGAATCTCTTTTGTGGTATAACCCAGAACTTTTTCCCAAGAGGGATTAACTTTCAGGAATTTGCCTTCGGTAGTGCAAACAGCAATCATATCGGGAGAGAGGTTAAAGATGTCTTCTAACTCTTCTTCTGCCTTCTTGCGCTCAGTAATGTCTCGTTGCGCCTGTTTATACAGGCGGGCGTTCTCGATGGCAGTGGCAATCTGAGTACTTAAGGTCTCCATAGTATTTATGTCGATCTCATCAAAAGCGTCGAGTTTGTCACTCTGTATGTCAAGCACTCCAAGAACCTTCTTACCTCTTTTAATAGGTACCGCGAGCTCCGATTTTGTTTCTTCCACATCGCGTATGTAATGAGGATCTTGACTGACATCACCGCTTACCTGAGTTTTTCCTGTCGCTGCCGCATACCCTGTTATCCCTTCCCTGATGGGTATCATGAGTTTGTTCTTTGGAAAAAAATCGACATAGGCACCTGCGATAGACTGCACAACCATGTGCCCAGCCTCCTTATCAACCATATGCAGCATTACATTATGGTTTT
>SDBU01001518.1_pt1 | contig 32810 bp, 32 predicted proteins | sample 2277071 | NCBI WGS metagenome assembly SDBU01 (sample SAMN10397929, study PRJNA504765) | marine sediment metagenome | isolation source: marine sediment core GS08_GC12, 126 cmbsf | place: Arctic Ocean: Gakkel Ridge, Loki's castle | collected 2008 | reverse complement strand
ACATTTAGAACTTGGGGACGATTAAGCGTAATATAGGCTATATTCTCACTCTTCTCGTAAATTACCGTTTGAAAGGGATGCATTACCTTACTTTCCTTTGAACTTAGGCTGCCTTTTCTGTAGGAAAGCCGTGATGCCTTCAGTGCGGTCTCCCGTTGTTTGCAATAGTAAGTAGAGGTCAGCCTCAAGACGCAATCCCTGCTCAAGAGTCAGCTCCAGCCCCTTGTTTATCGCTTCTTTAGCATATTTCAGTGCCAGAGGAGCACTGGATGCTATCCCTCGCGCCATATCTGCCACCACAAGCGACAGCTTCTCTAACGCAACCACTTTATTAACTAGACCAACCCGGTAAGCTTCCCTGGCACTAATGGATTCCCCCAGGAGAACCATCTCCATGGCTTTGGCTCTACCTACCAGGCACGGCAGACGCTGGGTTCCACCATCCCAGGGAATAAGACCGGAGACGACTTCTATCCCGTCAGCGATGCTCAATACATTCTCACCCAACAGGACGAATTGAACGACCTCCGCACCCACGAAGCCGAGCATCGCCGCACAGCCAGCATAAAGGGAGCCTAAAAGGGCTCAAGGTGACCATAATCGGTGACATAAAGCATAGCCGGGTGGCTCGTTCCAATATCTGGGGACTGACTAAAATGGGGGCCGAGGTAACATTATGCTGCCCCCCCACCCTGCTGCCCAAAGGGCTGGATACACCGCGGGGACAATTCCCTGAGGTCAACATCAAGCCTGCCATAGAGCTTGCCCTTGATGGAGCTGATGTAGTGATAGCTCTGCGCCTCCAGCTGGAAAGGCAACAGAGCGGGTTACTACCAAGTATCCGTGAATATGCCCGGCTGTATCAGCTTACCGAAACAAGGCTGGCTAAAGCCAGGGCTGATGTCATAGTCCTTCATCCAGGACCGGTAAACGAAGATATCGAGATTTCATCGGCGGTAGCTCACGGGCCACAATCGGTCATTAATGAACAGGTAACAAATGGAGTAGCTGTGCGAATGGCTCTACTTTATCTTTTAGCCGGGGGTATCCAACGATGACCAGGCCTTTACTTATTCGTGATGGTCGTATTATTGACTCCAGCCAGGGGTTAGACGAAAATGGCAGTTTGCTCATCGCTGACGGTAAGATCTTATGGCTAGGCACTAAAGATGCTAGCCTACCTATCTCAACCTATGATGTCCTTAATGCTGAAGGGCTTGTCGTCTGTCCCGGCTTTATTGACCTTCACTGCCACCTGAGGCAGCCCGGCTTTGAGGAGAAGGAGACTATCGCCAGTGGTAGCCAGGCTGCGGCTAAAGGCGGTTTTACCACTATCTGCTGTATGCCCAATACCAACCCGCCCCTGGATAACCAGGCTACTATAAATTATGTAAAGTCCACTGCCACCAGCGAAGGTGTCGTTCGCGTCCTGCCTATTGGTTGTATCTCAAGGGGGGCAAATAATAATGAGCTGGCTGAGATGGGTGAACTGGCTGAAGCCGGTGTGGTCGCCTTCAGTAACGACGGCATGCCAGCGATGAGTTCCCGGCTGATGCGCCATGCGATGGAATATAGCCTTGCCTTTGGGCTGCCAATTATTGACCACTGTGAGGATACCGCGCTAACTGAGGATGGACAGGTGAGCGAGGGCATTATCGCCACCAGACTCGGTCTTTGTGGCATACCAGCCGCCGCTGAGGAGAATATCATCTCCCGAGACATCGCCCTGGCTCAGCTTACCGGTGCCCGCCTTCACATCGCACATACCACCACCGAGGGCTCGGTTGAGCTTATCCGCCACGCCAAGGAGAAAGGCATCATAGTTACTGCTGAGGTAACCCCCCACCACCTGACCCTGACCGAGGAAAGTGTCCTTGGCTATGATACCAATGCCAAGGTGAACCCACCATTGAGGACCAAGCAAGACATCAAGGCCCTAATTCAGGGGCTAAAGGATGGTGTTATTGATATTATTGCCACCGACCACGCCCCCCACACCGAATACGATAAGCTGTGCGAGTTTGCCCTGGCCCCCTTTGGCATCAGCGGCTTTGAGACCGCCCTGGGCAGCCTGATGAGCCTGGTTCATAATGGCCAGCTAGAGCTAGGCCTGTTAATTTCCAAGCTCACCAGTGAGCCAGCCAGGATTATCGGGGATAGATTTGGCAAGCTGGGCACCCTGGAAGTTGGAGCGCTGGCTGATGTCACCATATTTGCCCCCAATCTGGAATGGATAGTAGATACCAAATATTTTGCTTCCAAAGGCAAAAATACCCCGCTTGACGGCGAAAGGCTAAAGGGCAAGGTAATGGCTACCATATATCAGGGGAAGATAGTCTATAAAGACAACTCCTGCTTTGTGAAATAAGATGCGTCTTTTATGAAAAATAAAAATATAAATTTGAAGGGCATAATCCTGAAGATAGAAAAAGGGGAGTTTGAGGGGCGAAGCCCCTCATTAATCCAATTCCCCTTCCCCTTGGAAAGGGGAAGGGGACAAAGGGGATAGGGTTGATAAGATGATTAAAAGGGCAATCCTGGTTCTGGAAGATAGTTCGGTCTATGAGGGATTCTCCTTTGGCGCCGAGGCGGATGCCTGCGGTGAAGTGGTCTTCAATACCAGCATGGCTGGCTATCAGGAGATGCTGACCGACCCTTCCTATGCCGGCCAGATTGTGGTGCCCACCTATCCCTTAATCGGCAACTACGGCGTCAATGAGCAGGATTTTGAATCAGATAAAATCCAGGTCAGCGGTTTTGTGGTCAGGGAGGAGTGCCTGAAGCCAAACCACTACCTGAGCACCAGGACCATCCACGAATATCTGGCTGGAGGCGGTATCCCCGGCATCTACGGCGTGGATACGCGGGCAATAACCCGCAGGCTGCGTTCATCCGGGGTAATGAAGGGCATGCTTACCAGCAACAAAACACCGCAGCAAGCCCTTGCTGAGATAAAAGCCATGCCCGACTATAGCAGCATTGACTTTGCCCGACAGGTCACCACCGATGCCCCTTATGAGTGGCAGGCTGAGAAAGACAATTCCAAATCACCATATAATATGGTTGTTCTGGACTGTGGCTTGAAATACACCATCCTGCGTATAATGCACTCTCTGGGCTGCCGGATAACCGTCGTGCCCTGCACCACCCCCGCCGATGATATATTAAAGATAAATCCTGAGGGCATCGTTCTTTCCCCCGGCCCCGGCAATCCAGAACTACTGGACTACATCGTAGATACAGTTAAAATACTGGCTGAAAAGAAGCCGCTCATGGGTATCTGCCTGGGGGTTCAGCTAATCGGCAGGGCTTTCGGTGCCAAAAGCTTCAAGCTCAAGTTTGGCCACCGCGGCTCCAACCACCCGGTCAAGGACCTCAGCGATGGGCGAGTGCACATCACCGCCCAGAACCACGGCTATGCCCTTGACCCGGACACAGTTAAGAACGGGCTTGAGGTGAGCCATATAAACCTGAACGACGGCACGGTAGAGGGTGTCCGCCACAAGGAGCTACCCATCTTCGCCATCCAGTACCACTCAGAAGCCTCCCCCGGCCCCCTGGACAACACATATTTATTTGAGAAGTTTCTGGAGATGGTGAGGGGGGAGAAATAATTCTCCCTTTTTCAAAGGGAGATAAAGAGGGATTTAAAAGGATTTATGTTACCCTACAATGAAAATTTAAAGCAACGTTCCAGACAACTCAGGAATAATATGACCGACGCTGAAAGTCATCTCTGGGCGAAGATAAGGATGAAACAACTAAAGGGATACCAGTTCTACAGACAAAAACCCATCGGGGATTACATCGTTGACTTCTTATGTCCCAGGGCAAAACTGGTTGTTGAAGTTGATGGTAGCCAGCACTTCTCTGATGAGATGACCGAATATGACAGAATAAGGGATGAGTACCTGAGGATTCTTGGTTTAAAAATGCTGAGATTTACCAACACCGAAGTGCTGAAGAATACTGATGGGGTTGTTGAGAGGATTATTGAGAATATGGGGGAAATCCCCCTTAGTCCCCCTTTTCCAAAGGGGGAAAACCAAACATAAGGTTACTTCTCCCTTTAATAAAGGGAGATTGAGAGGGATTTAACAGGGATTAAGGGGGTGAGGTAGAAATGACACGAGATGCTGAAATAATAAAGTCCAATTTGGAAGAATATCCATTCATTAAATGCTACTTAGGGGATATTATTGACCAGAGATTAAAGATTGAAAGCTACGAATATGGAATGCTTACTGCTCAACTTTTAGATGGTGAACCAAGTAAACCAGACCTTATGAGATTAGAAGATGCCCTTCAAATCGGCGAGGCAAAATGTACAGATTTAAAGTATATTTTTCGGGAAAGAAAATTACCAAATAAAGACAAGGCGATAGATAGCGAAATAATAAACATACTTGCTGAAGTAAAGACTGTTGAACTTCTACATAAGTACAGCTTCAGTGATATTACTAAGATAAAGCCTAAAAAAGATGCCAAGACAGTTGATTTCACCGCCAATAGAAACAACCAAAATTATGCGGTGGAAGTTACTAGGTTAGGCTTAGCCAGTTCAGCAAGAAAGAAGCCTAAACTTGATAAATTGTCCAGACCACCATTGCTTACTATTATTGACTCGAAAGAACCTCAAAATATGAACAGGATTGCGAATGATATTTACGATGAAGTCATAGACAAGTATCCTCAAGTAAAAGCATTTTGTCAGAGACAAGGTGGCGTTTGGAAAGGCATATTAGTTATTTCGAATGGTCGTGACTACTTCGTGGCATGTAGATATGAAAATAAGTTATATGAGCTCCAGCCCTCCACAGTTCACGAAATACTTAAACAGGAGTGGAAATTATTAAAGGAAGGGCGAGAATACGAGTGTCTACATCACATACTAATTACAATAGGTAAAGACTTATCGAAAGCGATTATATATCCAGAATTATGAATAGGAGCACCCACTTTGACCAATAAACCATCTAAAGTCATAATTATCGGCTCGGGACCAATCGTCATCGGGCAGGCGGCGGAGTTTGATTATGCCGGCACCCAGGCGTGCAAGGCGATGCGGGAGGAGGGGGTGACATCGGTGCTGGTAAACTCCAACCCTGCGACCATCATGACCGACGAGGGCATCGCCGATATCGTCTATATTGAGCCGCTGACGGTGGATATGATTGCCCGCATCATTGAAAGAGAGCGCCCCGATGGGCTGCTGCCCACCCTGGGCGGGCAGACCGGGCTTAATCTGGCGGTGGACTTAGCCGATGCCGGCGTCCTCGATAAATACAATGTTAAATCGCTGGGCACGTCGATAGATACGATAAGAATGGCTGAAGACCGCGAGCTATTCAAGCAGATGCTCCTCAGAATCGGCGAGCCAGTACCACCCAGCGACACGGTAAACAACATTGAGCAAGCCAGAAAGGTGGCAAAGAAAATAGGCCTGCCGCTGATTATTCGCCCCGCCTATACCCTGGGAGGGACAGGTGGTGGTTTTGCCAATACCTGGGAGGAACTGGATAATATTGTAGCCGCCGGGCTGGCCGCCAGCCCCATTCATCAGGTGCTGCTGGAGCAGTCGGTGGTCGGCTGGAAAGAAATAGAATATGAGGTTATGCGAGATGGCGCCGATAACTGCATCACCGTCTGCAATATGGAAAACCTGGACCCGATGGGGGTGCACACCGGAGATAGCATCGTGGTCGCCCCCAGCCAGACGCTGACCAACAAAGAATACCAGATGCTCAGGACAGCCAGCCTCAAGATTATTCGGGCGCTGGGTGTTGAGGGGGGCTGCAACGTACAGCTTGCCCTTGACCCTGAAAGCACCAAATATTATGTCATTGAGGTCAATCCCAGGGTCAGCCGTAGCTCAGCCCTGGCCAGTAAAGCCACCGGCTACCCCATTGCCCGGGTGGCGGCCAAGATTGCCATCGGCAAAAGGCTGGATGAAATCCCCAATGCGGTAACGGGCAAGACGATGGCTTCTTTTGAGCCGGCGCTGGACTACCTGGTGGTCAAGATTCCCCGCTGGCCCTTTGACAAGTTTGATTCCGCCGACCGCATCATCGGCATCCAGATGAAAGCCACCGGCGAGGTAATGGCTATTGACCGCACCTTTGAAGCCGCCCTGCAGAAGGCGGTGCGCTCCCTTGAATTTAGCAAGAGGTCACTCCTCTGGGAAGACCCCAAATGGGAGATGGAAAAGGGTATAAACCATTACCCCCTTCATCCCAATGACCTGAGGCTGTGGGCAGTAATGGCTGCCTTGAGACGAGACATAACCAGCCAGGAAATATTTGAGAAAACAAAGATTGACCCGTGGTTCCTGGATAAGCTGAGCAATATTGTAGATATGGAGAAGAGACTGCTATCAGAGCCGTTGACGCCGAAGCTGCTGTGGCAGGCGAAGCGGCTTGGTTTCTCCGATGAGCAGGTGGGCACCCTGGCTGATAGACTAACTGAGCAGGTAAGAGAATCCAGACATAGCTGGAATATCCGCCCGGTATACAAGATGGTGGATACCTGTGCCGCCGAGTTTGATGCCGCCACCCCGTACTTCTACAGCACCTATGAGCAGGAGAATGAGGCGATACCATACCAGGGAAACAAGGCGGTGGTCATTGGCAGCGGTCCCATCCGCATCGGGCAGGGCATTGAGTTTGACTACTGCAGTGTCCACTCTGCCTGGGCGCTTCATGCAGTGGGTTACCAAAGCATCATGGTCAATTCCAACCCGGAGACGGTTTCCACCGACTTTGACACCAGCGACCGCCTCTACTTCGAGGCTCTTGATGAAGAAAGCCTGCGCGATATTCTGGAAAACGAGATGGGTGACACCGGCAATAATCCTACACCGTCCATCGTCCAGTTCGGTGGTCAGACGGCGATAAATCTAGCCGAACCCCTGTTCCGCTCCGGTATGCCGCTGCTCGGTTCCAGCTCGGAAACCATAGACCTGGCTGAAGACAGAAAACGCTTTGAGAACTTCCTCAGCCAGTTAGGCATCCCCCAGGCACCGGGGGCGGCAGTAACCACGGTTGACGAAGCCCTCAAGGTAGCCGGGCTTATCGGTTTCCCGGTGCTGGTTAGGCCCAGCTATGTCCTTGGCGGCAGGGCTATGGAGATAGTCCACGATGATAGTGAGCTGGTCCGCTATATGAAAATGGCCACCGACCTGGATACCGGTCATCCGGTTCTTATTGATAAATACTTACTGGGTAAAGAGGTGGAGATTGATGCTATTGGTGATGGAGAGAGCGTCTTTATTCCGGGCATAATGGAGCACATTGAGCGGGCTGGGGTACACAGTGGCGACTCCATGGCGGTATACCCTGGAGTGAACCTGAGCCAGTCTGAGATAGAGACTATTGTTGATTACTCCGTCCGCATAGGGTTGGCGCTTAATATCAAAGGTCTGATGAACATCCAATTTGTCATTGTGCCTGATAGCGCCTCTAAAACATCAAGGGTCTATGTTATTGAAGTCAATCCCCGAGCCAGTCGCACTATCCCGTTTATCTCTAAAGTCACCGGAGTATCAATGGTAAATGTTGCCACCAAGGTTATGCTGGGAGTTAGCCTAAAGGAACAGGGTTACAGTACCGGGCTGCTGCCCAGTAAAAGACTGATTGCTATTAAGGCACCCGTTTTTTCCATGTCCAAACTGCTTGGTGTTGATACCTACCTTGGCCCGGAAATGAAATCCACCGGCGAGGTAATGGGTATTGACTTCACCTTCAATGTCGCCTTAGCCAAGGCGCTCCTGGCTGCCGGGCTGATGTTGCCGGCTAAAGGGGCAATACTTATTAGTATCGCTGATAGGGACAAAACCGAAGCCCTGCCTATAATCAGGAAGTTCTTTGATGCCGGCTACAGGCTCTACGCCACGGAAGGAACCTCGGCTATGATAGAAGACGCCGGACTTTCGGTAAAAATGATAACCAAGAAATTGAGTGAAGGCCACCCGAATGTTGTTGATATCATCAGGGATGGTACCGTGAATGGCGTCATTAATACCATAACCGGCGGCCGCGTCCCACTAAGGGATGGCTTCCATATCCGCCGGGCGGCAGCCGAAAAGCGTATCCCCTGCTTCACCTCCCTTGATACCGCCCGAGCCGTCGCCGAGGTAATTGTTGACAGCCAGCAGGCTTTCAGCGTCCAGCCCCTACCGGATTATCGGGCTGGACAATCATAATAGAAGGAAAAATGATAGTGAATTCATCGGTAAGTCAGGTTTTATCCCGTGTTATTTCAGTCAGTGAGGCTATGCCTGGAACCTGCCTCATCTGGCTGGAATCTCCCCGGATAGCACCCATAGCCCGGCCGGGGCAGTTTGTTATGGTTCGCTGTGGGGAAGATACCTTACTGCGCCGACCGTTCAGCATCCACCAGGTGAATGACGACAAAACCAGCCTTGCCCTCTTGTTTTCAGTAGTTGGCAGGGGGACTCAATGGCTATCCCAACAACAGGCTGGTGATAAAATAAACCTTCTGGGACCGCTGGGAAACGGCTATTCTATTGCCCCCGCCTCCCATAATATTCTGCTGGTGGCTGGCGGTATCGGTGTCGCACCACTCCCCTTCCTTGCCCGTGTGGCAATGGAAAATGAGTACGAAATAACTATGCTAATGGGGGCATCAACGGTGACACAGCTTTGTCTCGAAAGACTTTTGCCTCAAGGAATAGACTTAATCATAGCCACCGATGACGGCACAGTCGGCTATAGGGGTATGATAACCGAACTTCTTCCTGAATATATTGATTGGGCAGACCAAATTTTTGCCTGCGGGCCCAGCCCAATGTATCGGGCGATGGCAAAAATGCCAGAACTAAAGGGTAAATCTGTTCAGATTTCACTTGAAGTCAGAATGGGCTGTGGTCTCGGCGTCTGCTACGGGTGTGCGGTGAAGACAAAACAAGGACTCAAACAGATATGTCAGGACGGTCCGGTATTTGAGCTTGATGATATAGTCTGGGATGAGTTTGTAGATATATAACCAGCAGTTTAGGAGGTGCATTATGATAACAACCGAAACCATCAGCCTCAATACCAGGGGTCATTGCGATATTGTTGATATTACGCAGCAGGTAGAGCAGCAGTTAGCCAAAACCAATGTTGATAGCGGCACAGTAACCATATTTATCACTGGTTCAACCGCCGGCTTAACTACAATTGAGTTTGAGCCCGGTTTAATTTCTGACCTCAAGGAGATGTGGCAGCGGCTGGTACCGGAAAACATCCCCTATGCCCACGACCGTGCCTGGGGGGATGGCAATGGCTACTCGCATACCCGTGCTTCGCTACTGGGGGCGTCGCTGGTAATCCCCTTCAGCCATAAAAGGCTGGCTCTGGGCACCTGGCAGCAGATAGTTCTGGTTGATTTTGACAACCGGCCCCGTTCAAGGCAGGTTGTGGTGCAAATAATGGGGGAATGAGATAACCTACTTACCCTGTATCAGCGACATAAACTCAGCCCGGCTGGCAGCCTTTCTGCGGAAGCTGCCCCTGAGGGCTGAGGTAATAACGCTGGCTCCCGGTTTTTTGATGCCGCGCATCACCATGCACAGGTGCTCAGCCTGAATAACCACCGCCACCCCATCACATTTGAGACCATCAGTAATGGCATCGGCTATTTCGGTGGCCATTCTCTCCTGAATCTGGGGTCTTTTGGCAATAATCTCCACTACCCGGGCTAGTTTGCTGATACCCACCACGCGCCCCTCATTATTCGGTATGTAGCCGATATGGACTACTCCATAAAAGGGCAAAAAGTGGTGTTCACACATAGAATAAAAGGGTATGTCTTTGAGGATAACCATCTCCTGATGTCCCAGCTCATAGCCTACCTTGAGTTCTTCCTTGGGGTCTTTATCAATCCCCATGAAAAGCTCGGAGTACATCTCGGCAACACGCCTCGGCGTATCGGCTAGGCCTTCCCGCTGGGGGTCTTCCCCAATAGCCTTAATAATGGACTCTATCGAGGCCCTGATTCTGGCTTCGTCAAACACCCGGTAACTCCTCCTATTATCTTAGTAACTAAGATTGTAAATATTCAGAACAGAATTCGCGGTTTACGGTTCTGATTCTGCAATCGGCTGTGTTAAGGTACTGCTCGTTTCCCATATATAGAACCGGGTTTACTCTCTCTAAATTAAGGGTTCCATCTTCCATAAAGGCTTCTTTGAGGTAATGCACGGCAACAATTTCACCTATAAGCAATCTGTGGTCGCCATAGAGCCTATCATCAACCAGCCTGCATTCAAAGGCAGTATAGGCAGTTTTCAGTATTGGTACCGCTGTTTTTACTGAATTATCCTTGGCAACATAAAACGCCTTAAACTTATCAACCTCACTGCCCTTGCTGCCACCGACAGCAGCCACCAGTTCAGCCCTGGTATCAGGCAGGAAATTTATGCCAAACTCCTTGCTTTGGGCAATAAGCTTATAGGTAAAGTGGCCGGGCGATACGGCAACACAATAGAGGGGAGGATTTTTTGAAATAGAGGTATGCCAGGCTACTGCCATAGCATTATCCCTGCCCACGGCATAAGCAGTAACTATAACAGCTACCTTCGGATAGTGCTGGTAGAATGCTCCTATGCTCTCACTAATTACCTTTTCCATCCGCTACCTCCTTTTATACTGTTATCTCCAGCCCAAAGCCTGCTCTACAACTGATAAGTCAGCCGGTAGCTGGAGAAATGGTTTGGCGCCCTTGATGGCGATATCGGTATCCTTGAGTCCGGTGCCGGTTATAATACAAACCACCTTCTTTTGCCGGAAGTCCACACCCTGACGGAAAAGCTTTAGCAGACCGGCTAGAGAAGCTGCCGAAGCCGGCTCACCGAAGATGCCTTCTTTAGTAGCCATAATCTGATGAGCCGCCAAAATCTCTTCGTCGCCGGCTATATCAATAATACCACCCGACTCATCGCGGGCGGCAACAGCCTTCTGCCAGCTGGCCGGGTTGCCAATTCGTATGGCGGTGGCAACTGTCTCTGGATTTTCAATGGGATGCCCCCGAACAATGGGGGCGGCACCTTCAGCCTGAAAGCCCATCATTCTGGGTTTACTTTTAGCCTTGCCCGCCTGATAATATTCGGAAAATCCCTTCCAGTAGGCGGTAATGTTACCGGCATTACCTACCGGGATAAAGAGATAGTCCGGGGCATCACCCAGCTCGTCAACAATCTCAAAGGCAGCCGTTTTCTGGCCCTCTATGCGGTTTGGATTAAGCGAGTTTACCAGTGTAACCGGGTGCTTCTGGGTCAGGCTTCTTACTATTTCCAGTGCCTGGTCAAAGTTACCGTCAATAGCGATTATCTTGGCCCCGTGGACAATAGCCTGAGCCAGCTTACCCGGGGCTATCTTGCCTTCCGGAATAACGATAATGGCTTCCAAACCCGAGCTTGCGGCATAAGCCGCCGCCGAGGCACTGGTATTACCGGTGGAGGCACAGATTACAGCCTTACAGCCGGCTTCCAGAGCCTTAGCCATGGCAACTACCATACCCCGGTCTTTAAAGGAGCCGGTAGGGTTGCACCCCTCCAGCTTGAAATATAGCTGGCCACAGCCGATTTCCAGTTCCAGTTGCCGAGACCTGACCAGGGGAGTATCCCCCTCCCCCAGAGAAATCAGCGGGGTATTGGGCGTAACCGGAAGAAAATCTTTATACCTGAATAGAACCCCGGTTTTTGCCATAGATTTCCTTCTCAAACCTCAACCCGGATAAAATTACCTATCTCTTTAACCGCCTCAAGGTGATTAAGCTCTTCAAGAGCACGCTGAAATCCCTTTTCCTGGGCGGGATGGGTCATTATAACGATTTCGGCTGTCTGAACTCTCTCATCAACTTCCTTCTGAATTGCTGAGGCAATACTTATGTTGTTATCGCCCAGAACCCTGGCAATTTGAGCCAGCACCCCGACACGGTCGGCGATATTCATCCTGATGAAGTATCGGGTTACAATCTCCGGCATCGGCTTAATAACCTTATCCGACCGGGACTTGGGCACAGCCTTATAGCCAGCACCAAAGATAATGCCCCGCGCCACTCTGACAACATCAGCTACAACAGCACTACTGGTGGGTAAAGCACCGGCGCCCTCACCTAAAAAAGTCACCTTGCCAACAAGGTCACCCTCAACCAGAACTGCATTATAGACCCCGTCCACCTTGGCCAGGAAGTCGTCTTCAGGAAGACAAACCGGATGGACGCGCACCTCAATAGAATTATTGCTCTGCTTGGCTATTGCCAGTAGCTTTATGGCAAAGCCCAACTCTTTAGCATAGCTGAAATCACGACTGGAAAGCCGGGTGATGCCTTCATGGAAGATATCATCAGGCCGAATTTGGCACTGGAAGGCTAAAGAGGCCAGTATAGCCAGTTTGTAGGCTGGGTCTATCCCCTCTATATCGTTTTTAGGGTCGGCTTCAGCGTAGCCAAACTTCTGTGCCTGGCTGAGTGCCGAGGCGAAATCTATGCCTTCACGGGACATCTTGGTCAGAATATAGTTGGTCGTACCATTTATTATGGCATAGATACCCTTTATTTCATTAGCCACCAGGTCTCGCTGAAACGGTGCAATCAGGGGAATACCACCGCCGACAGCCGCCTCATAGTTCAGGCTGACATTGTGTTCCCGGGCTAGAGCCGCCAGCTCTGTCCCGTGTTTGGCAATAACTTCCTTGTTAGCCGTAACTACATGCTTGCCACCTGAAAGTGCCCTCTTTATGTAACCAAGCGCCGGTTCCTCGCCACCGATTAACTCAATGACTATATCCACCTCAGGAGTGGTAAAGAATTCATCGTCATCGGTGGTAAAAAACCGGGAATCCATCTCCCTTGCCTGAGGGCGGGATAAATCCTGCTCCAGTACCTTTATCTTACGCAGGACAACAGAACAGCCAGTCTGCTCAGCCAGAGATTCTACCTTTTCCAGTAAAACCCTGGCCACCTGCCCACCAATCACCCCCAATCCCATCAAGCCAACGCCAATGCTCCCTCTTTTCATCTTTCGGCACCCCTAAGCAAGTATTATCCTTCAATGACTTTGTTTATGACAAATTCTCGCATTTCATCATCCAGATAGCTAATTACATTACTCTCCGGGTCATCCCAGATTAACTCAAGCCAGTCGTTTCTGGCCTGAGCCACCAATACATCCCTATCCTCATCAGAAATCTCCCTGGTATCACCGTCCAGCACCTTGAATAGCCAGTAACCTCCCTCGGTAATTTCTGCCTCATCACGAATTGGGCTGCTTGTTGTATTCAGCTCAGTCTCAGGGTTAAAGACAAAGTCATCAAAGGCCTGGCCCATATCACCTGGAGCTATCCAGCCCATATCAGCCTTATCTGCATCTGACCACCATTGGGAAAACTCCTCAGCCAACTGAGCGAAGTCCTCCCCCTCCCCTAGTCTGTCCGATATATCCTGTGCCTCTTCTTCACTGGCCAGCAGCATTACCTGAACATGGGCTTCTTCCGGCTCTTCTTTCCTTTCCAGGACCTGGACAAGCCAGTAGCCGATGTCCTTTATTTTTGCCTCATCATATATGGGGTCACTGGTTACACCCACCGGATAGCCGAAGATTAATTCATCTAACTCCTCTAATGATGTATCTAGTAACCCATTTAAAACACCCTTTGGTCTCCATCCCAGGTCTCCACCCTCTTCCCTGGTCAGGCTGTCTAGAGAGAGCTCACTGGCAAGCTCGCCAAAGTCCTCTCCGGCTAATAATCTATTCCAAACCTCGTCTGCCCGGCTCTGGCTTTCCAAGAAGATAGCCATTAAATGCCTCTGCTCGGCGGAGACTGGTACCTGAAGCTCAAAATACTCCTCCTCAAGCTTGGTGACAATTAGCCGCGCCCTGTATATATCTCTAATCGCCGGATTATCAAGCGGCAGGTCAAGGCTCTTTAGTTCCTCATCAACCTCCTCATCGCTGACACTGATACCCAGCTCTTGGGCTTCCTGCCTGATTAACTCATTCTGCTGGATGCTTTCTACTACCGGGTCAAGGAAATACTGAACCAATTGAGTATACTGGTCTCCCACCTGAAATTTAAGTGCCTTAATATAATAGTCCATATTAAACCTGGTATCATTGACTTCAATTACTGTTTCACCAAGCGGCTTAACCTCAGGCAGATACCATTGATAATAAAGCCCAGCCGAAACGAGGGTCAAAGCGGCAATCACAACAGAGGCGCCTATACCAATAATGAATCGCTGTCTTCGTTTTTGACGCTGCCAGCTTGAGAGCTGGCGCCTGGTTGGCTTGCGTTTGGGCTTTTCTATCTTATTCTTTTTTTTAGCCAAAGCAATGCCTGCCCGATGTTGTTGATATTAAAACTCTAGATTTATATTTCAAAAGTACAACCTACCACAGTGCAATTATTAAAACTTTCCAAAATTACCTAGATATTATATACTATGTGCCCTTAGAAAGCATCTTATTACTCCCAAAAATTAATAAGCCGAGGATTGGCAATGAAAGCGGTTATTCTATCAGGCGGGCTGGGCACCAGACTAAGACCACTAACTATAAACACACCAAAAACCATGGTACCGGTATTGAATATCCCATTTTTGGAATATGTTATCCGACGCCTTCGCCAGCATAATGTCAGCCAGGTAGTCCTGGCCCTAAACTACCTACCCCAACCCATTAAAGATTATTTTGGCAACGGTAGCCGATTCGGAATAAAGCTCAATTATATTTTAGAGGAAACCCCACTGGGGACAGCCGGGGCGATAAAGAATGCCGAAAAGTTCTTGGACGAGACCTTTCTGGTTTTGAATGGTGATATTTTTACAGACCTTGACCTAACCGCCATGATAGATTTCCACAATAAAAAGGAGTCTGTGGTAACCATTGCCCTCACCCCGGTTAATGACCCCACCAGCTACGGCTTAGTAGAAACCGATGTTCAGGATAGGGTAACACGGTTCCTGGAGAAGCCAAGCTGGAGTCAGGTAACGACCAATATGATAAATGCCGGTACCTATATCCTGGAAACGGATGTGTTATCCTCCATTCCACCACAAACCAAATTCAGCTTTGAACGCGAGGTATTTCCACCCCTCCTGGAACAGGGCGAGCCAATCTATGCCTATCCCTCCTCTTGCTACTGGATGGACATAGGCACTCCAGAAAAATACTCACAACTAAACGAAGACCTGCTCAGTGGCAGGAGTAACCAGTATCATTCAGCTGGACAGGTTGTCATTGGGGAGCAGGACGATATTCACCAGACAGCCCAAATAAGCGGGCCTGTAGTGATAGGTAATAACTGCGCTTTAGGGCAAAATGTAAGGCTATCCGGGCCAGTAGTTATCGGCCAGGATTGTAAAATATTGGAAGGGGCTTTAGTTGAGGACTCTATTATCTGGGGTGCCGTTGGGATAGGGGCCGGGGCTGTTGTAAGGCGTTCCATCATTGCCAATAACTGCCGTCTTGGTGCCGGCAGTATTGTGGAAGATTCGGTTCTGGGGGACAATGTAACGGTATCCGAAGGCTACAAACTGGAGCCGAATAGCCGAATCTGGCCCGGAACCCGGGTAGGCTAAAGATTATACCCCCTAATTATCCCCCCCTTCTTCCTTAATTTTTGTGTCGTATCATTCTATTTTATTCTTAATCCATCAGGTAGGATTGTTTGAGCACCTTTCAGGTATATGCTACAATTCTTAGTAAGAGTAAATCAGAAATGTTAGACCAGTTAAAGAAAATAGAGAAGCGTTATCAGGAGCTGGAACAGCAAATATCCTTGCCTGATGTTGTATCTAACCTGAAACAACTGCGGGTGATGGCTCAGGAAAGGGCCAGCCTGGAAAATATAGTAATTAAATACAGAAAGTATAAAGACACGGCTAAGACGCTGGAAGAAACAAGGGGCATGTTAACCGAAGAGCTGGACGAAGGCATGAAGGCTTTAGTCGCCCAGGAGATAGAAAGCCTCGAGTCGCAATCAAGGCATCAACTCCAGGAGCTAAAGCTGGCCCTGCTGCCTAAGGATGCTAATGATGATAGGGATATTATTATGGAAATAAGGGCTGGCACCGGTGGTGAAGAGGCCGGGCTATTTGCCGCTGACCTTTTCCGCATGTACAGCCGCTATGCTCAAACCAGGGGCTGGGCAATAGATATTATTGATGTCAATGAAACTGGCATCGGCGGCATCAAGGAAATCATATTTGAGATAAAGGGGAAGGGGGCTTTCAGCCGCTTCAAGTATGAAAGGGGTGTCCACCGGGTACAGCGAGTGCCCACTACCGAATCGTCAGGCAGGATTCACACATCAACGGCTACGGTAGCCGTTCTCCCTGAAGCCAGAGAGGTAGAATTAAATATAAATCCCAATGACCTCAGGGTTGATATTTTTCATAGTGGCGGTGCCGGTGGCCAGAATGTAAACAAGGTGGCTACCGCAGTGCGTATCACCCATTTACCCACCGGGATTGTAGCCGTCTGCCAGGATGAACGCTCACAGCTGAGAAACAAGACAAAGGCTATGTCTGTACTACGCGCCCGACTTTTAGATATTGAGCAACGCAAGCAAGAGGGTGAGATAACAGAGCAGCGTCGTTCCCAGGTAGGCACCGGCGAACGTGCCGAAAAGATAAGAACCTATAATTTCCCGCAGGACCGTGTTACCGACCATCGCATTGGCCTAACCCTGCGTAACCTGCCCAGAATCATACAAGGGGAGCTTGATGAGCTTATCGATGCCCTGGCGACAAGCGAACAGGTAAAGCAATTAGAGACACAAAAAGTATGACCCTTGCTGACATTTCAGTCCCAGCCCTTGTAGTAGCCCTAATAAACTGACAGAAACATGTGGACTTTTTCTAGTGGTAAGTAATATAGAAGAATGAATATCATTGTCTGCGTCAAGCAGGTTATTGACCCCGAAGCACCGCCGGCCAGCTTTAAGGTTGATGCTGCCAGCAATAGTATAGTACTGCCAGCAGATATCTCACAAGTACTTGACCCCTATAGTGAGTATGCCGTGGAGGCAGCGTTGAGGCTCAAAGACGCTCACGGTGGTCAAGTAACAGCTATAAGCCTGGGCACAGGTCTTATCAGAGAGGTAATAAAGAAACCACTATCCATGGGGGCTAACGAGCTTATCCTGCTGGAGGATGATGCCTTTGCTAATGGCGATAGCTGGTCAACAGCCTATGCCCTTTCTATGGCGATTAAGAAGATTGGCGACTATGACCTGATACTCTGCGGCCGCCAGGCCGCTGACTGGGATGCGGGACAGGTGGGTTCTGGCATTGCTGAGATGTTGGGTTTACCGAGTATAACCGTGGCCCGGAAAATAGACATCTCTGATGGCAGGGCAAGAGTGGAACGGGTGACCACCAATGGCTATGAAGTTATTGAGCTAACCCTTCCGGCACTGATTACAGTCAGCAATGAAATTGGCGAACCCCGATATCCAACGATAAGGGGCATTATGGCTTCTAAAAAGAAGGAGCCGACCGTCTGGAAGCCGACTGATATCGGTCTTGAGCCGTCTCAGGTTGGCGCCGCCGGCCGGCGCAGCCAGCTGGTTAGATTGTTCCAGCCAGTCCGTGACAGTAAATGCGAGATAATAGAGGGGGAAACCCCGGAAGAGGCAGCAATCAACCTGGCCGAGAAACTGAGGCTGGAAAAACTGCTCTAAGGACAATAGCCAAGAGAAAGGGATTGATAAAGTGACTGAATATAAAGGTGTCTTGGTTTTCGCTGAGACTACTGAAGACAGGCTATCACCGATAGCCACAGAACTGCTGGGCTGCGGCAGGAAACTAGCTGATACCCTACAGGAGGAACTAAGCGCTGTACTATTGGGCGACAGCATAACAGACTTAGCCAAGGAAGCTACTGCCTTCGGTGCCGATAGGGTATATATAGTTGACTCACTAATGCTTAAGGACTACCAGACTGACCCCTATGTAACGGTTATGGAAAAGGTGGTGAAGCAGGCGAAGCCCCGTTTTTTACTCCTGGGGCAGACCCCCATCGGTCGCGACCTGGCACCCGGGTTAACCTTCAGGCTGGGCACAGTGGCGACCACTGACTGCATTGAGCTATCTGTTGATAATGGTTCCAAAAAGCTTCTGCAGACCAAGCCCGTTTATGGCGGGAATGTTATGGCTACCTTCACCTCCAGCTTCTATCCACAGATAGCTACCGTCAGGGCTAAAGCATACTCACCGCTGGAGCCAGACACCTCAAGGCAGGGAGAGTTGGTTACCATTGATGCCGGATTAGAACCATCAGCAGTAAGGACCAAGGTCCTTGATAAGGTATCAGAGACGGCTAAAGGAGTAAGGCTAGAGGATGCCACTGTGATAGTCGCCGGAGGCAGGGGCATTGGCAGTGCTGATGGCTTTAAGGAGCTGGAAAATCTGGCTGGGTTACTTAATGCAGCGGTTGGCGCTACCAGGCCCCCCTGTGACAATGGCTGGCTTCAGGACTCAGCCCAGATAGGGCTTACCGGTAAGATTGTTGCCCCTGACCTCTATCTGGCAGTAGCCCTTTCCGGTTCCAGCCAGCATATGAGCGGTTGCAGTGGGGCCAAGAATATTGTCGCCATAAACAAAGACCCTGAGGCAAATATCTTTAAGGTAGCCCATTATGGTATAGTCGGCGACTGGAAAAGGGTGCTCCCAGCTTTCATTGCCAAAATAAGGGGGCTGTTGAACGAATAACTAAGTCCATTTGGTGACCAAACCCACGATTATATTCTAACCCTTCTCCGCCTGCTTCTCAGCCTCTCGCTCGGCAATAATCTTCTGACTAACATTGGTCGGCACTTCCTCATAGTGGCCGAACTCCATGCTAAAAGTACCCTTGCCCTGGGTTATTGATTTCAGGTCTATGGCATAACGTAGCACCTCAGCCAGGGGTACCTGGGCATCGATAACATTGTTGCCATTTTCGGGATTCATGCCCTGCACCCTTGCCCGCTTGGTATTGAGGTCGCCAATTATATCTCCGGTGAAGTCACTAGGAACCGTCACCTTGATATTCATTATCGGCTCCAAGAGAATGGGCTGCCCGTCAGATAGGCCCTTCCTCAATGCCCCTGCCCCGGCTATCTTAAAGCATATTTCCGAAGAGTCCACCGGGTGGAAACTGCCATCATATACTGTTGTCCTTACATCTACAACCGGATAACCAGCCAGCACCCCTTCTTTTTCTGCTTCATTAACCCCCTTCTCCACCGCCGGGATATAGTTTCTTGGTATAGCTCCACCCACTATTTTATTGGCAAACTCATTGACACCGCCGCGAGGCAATGGTTCCAGTTCAAGCCTGACATGCCCGTATTGGCCGTGCCCCCCGGTCTGTTTCTTGTGCTTATATTCTGCCCTGGCTGGCTGGGTGATGGTCTCTTTGTAGGGCACTTTTGGTATCTTCAGGTCAACACCGACACCGAATTTGCGCAGCATCTTCTCAGCGGCAACCTCAAGCTGGGTATCGCCAAGCCCAGACAAAATAGTCTCGCCGGTATCAGCATCACGGCGGACTTTAAGGGTCGGGTCTTCTTCAGTAAGACGTTTTAATGCCGTCCCCAGTTTATCCAGGTCAGCCTTGGTCTTGGGATGTACCGCCACACTGAAAACCGTTGCCGGGAAGCTTGCTGGTGCCATTTTTATTGGATTTCCTTGACTACCCATGGTGTTTCCAGTACTAGTAATACCCAATTTAGCCACGGCACCTATATCTCCGGCCCCAATTTTAGACACCGGCTCCTGGGTTTTGCCCATAGGAACAAAAAGCTGCCCGATACGCTCTGTGTTATTCTGGTTTACATTCCACACCTGAGAATTACTATCAATAGTGCCAGAGAATACCCGGAAGTAGGTAAGCTTTCCAACATAAGGGTCGGCGCTAGTCTTAAATACCAGAGCCGCCAGTGGTGCTTCGGGGCTTGCTTCAATGACTGACTTGGCATCTGTGGCAACTACCTCTCGTTGCTTTGGCGATGGCAGGTAACTGCACACGGCATCCAGCAACTGGGTGATGCCTATATTTTGCAACGCTGAGCCAGTTAATATGGGGAAAATCTTGCCGCTTATTACCGCCTGCTGTAAACCTTTCATCAATTCTTCCGGGCTTAGCTCTTCGCCACTTAGATACTTTTCAATAAGGGTATCATCAACCTCAGCTATCGTTTCTATCATCTTCTCCCGAAAAGAACTAACCTGCTCCTTAAGCGATGACGGTATTTCGCCCTCTTCCGCTTCAGGGCCGACATATCCCTTCATTTTAAGCAGGTCAACTATTCCGGTAAAATCATTATGGGCGCCGATAGGTATCTGCAAGGGCAGGCATTTAACACCGAACCTTGATTGAAGCTCTTCAACTACCCTATAGAAATTGGCGTTTTCACGGTCCATTTTATTAATAAAGATAAGGCGTGTCAGGTTGGCTTCCTGGCTGTATCCCCATGCCTGTTCGGTACCAACCTCAATACCGGCGGCAGCAGAAACTGCAATTATGGCGCCTTCACCAACCCCGATAGCCGCCTTGACCTCACCGGCAAAGTCAGAATAACCTGGGGTATCAATAAGGTTAATCTTGGTATCCTGCCATTCAAAAGGAAGCAGGGTCAGGTTTATACTGATTTTTCGTTTTATTTCATCAGGATCATAATCCGATGTAGTGCTACCAGCATCAACCTTGCCCAGTCTGGTAATCGCCCCGGTATTGAACAGCATTGCCTCTGACAGTGATGTCTTGCCGGCACCGCTATGGGAAAGCAAGACAACATTTCGAATACCCTCTGGTTGGAATTGTTTCATTTAATCACCTACAGTTCTTATTTTTACCTATTATAAATAATAGTCAACAAACTCAGCAAGTAACCATATCTTAGAGGCTCTATTAACTACCATTTCAGGTGATGCAGGAGCAGGCTTCCTTTATTCTTCCGTCCAGGCATCTTCACCAATGAGGGAGACGAAACGGCAGCCACCCAGATTGTGGACTATGTTCTTGTCTCTTCGTTTGGTGATTTTATAAAGGTCCTGCTCATAACGAGAGCCCACCGGAATTACCATACGCCCGCCAATTGCCAACTGAGACAAGAGTCTATCCGGCACCTTGGGGGCCCCAGCGGTAACCAGTATGGCATCATAGGGGGCATCAATCTGCCAGCCCAGTGTTGGCTCAGCAAAATAAACCCTGATATTCTTATAGCCCAGGCTTTTTAGTGTCTTCCTGGCTGCCTCAGCCAGAACTGGCATGCGCTCTACTGTAATCACCAACCGGGCCAGCTCTGCCAGAATAGCCGCCTGATAGCCACTACCAGTGCCCACTTCCAGAACCTTTTCCTGACCGGTAAGCTCCAGTGATGAGGTCATAAGGGCGATGATAAAGGGCTGCGATATTGTCTGGCCGAAACCAATAGGCAGTGGTCTATCTTCATAAGCCCAGCGCCTCTCCTCTGGCGGCACAAAGAGTTCGCGGGGGACACGCGACATAGCGGCCAGTACCCGTTTGTCTCCTATATTGGCACTCAGCTGTTCAATCAACTGAGCCCTTGCCGTCTCAAAGTCCATACTGATAACCCATCGGAACAGGTTTAATCCAGGACTAACACCAGCAGTATAAGGGTAGCCAGCATTATCCCGGCCAGAATCCCGATTCTTCGCAGCTCAATGATTAATTCGCGGTGTCCAACTGCGGTTGGCGCAGCCGTTACTGCACCCGGCGAAGGAGTAGTCACCTCGGGAGGGGTAATATCAAATTCATCGGTTTGTGCAACTGTTTTCTGCTGGAAAACTGCAGCTGGAGGGCTTCGCCTGCCCTTCCTCTTTTTGGTTTGAACTATATGTTTGCCTCTTTGGTGCCGTGATTTACCAGGCATTCAAACCCTCCCTATTTATAGGTCTACTCAGACTGTTTAGCCCTGGGGTGGGCTTTATCATAGGTGCGTCGTATATGTTCTGATGTTAGATGGGTATAAATCTGCGTTGTAGATATATTGGCGTGTCCCAGAAGTTCCTGAACCGACCTCAGGTCGGCCCCACCATTCAGCATATGAGTGGCAAAGCTGTGCCTCAAGGTATGTGGGGTAACCTGCTTGCCCAGCCCAGCCGATTTAGCGTAGGCTTTCAATATCTGCCACAAACCCTGCCTGGTAAGCCGGTCACCGCGCTGGTTAACGAACAAGGCCTGCTCGGTATCGCTATGAACCAAAAGAGGACGAACCTCTGTGGTATATTCCTCTACCACATTAGCCGCCTGTTGATAGATAGGGACCAGCCGCTCTTTATTCCCCTTGCCGAAACAGCGCACATAGCAGCCCTTAGTATCCATATCGTTCAGATTTAAGGACACCAGCTCGCTGACCCTCATGCCGCTGGCGTAAAGAAGCCCCAGCATTGCCCTATCCCTCTTGGCTTCCGGCGTTGACAGCTTGGCTGGCTGGTCAATTAGCTGGCGGACCTGGCTTATTGAGATGGCATCGGGTAAAGGTTTGCCAACCTTGGGTGAGCTTATGTTCTCCATCGGGTTACCTTTTATCTTGCCCTCAGCTATCATGAAATTGAAGAAGGATTTAGCAGCAGCCATTTTACGGGCTAAAGTAGTAACAGCATAGTTCCTCTCCTTAAGATCAAGGAGGTAACTCAGCATATCCTGGCGGCTGAAATTAACCCATGCCGGCATAACACCACGCTTGGCAGCCTCTTTTTCGGCAAATTCAGCAAGCTGACTCAAGTCGTTATGGTAAGCGTCTATCGTGTTTACCGAAAAGCCCTTTTCAACAACAAGGTAGTTTAAAAAGCTATCTATATCCTCTCTCACTATAACCCCCTGCCGCTAGATGGTTTAATGTTATTTTAACATAACTAAAGATATATGTTAAATAGCCATTTAGTTATAAGGTCGTTATCAAACTACAACAACAGGACGGTTATAGATCTATGTTCCTACCCTAATTCCCCTCATTCCCCTCCCGCATCCGGTATTTCCTTCCCCATTGGTCGACAACAACCGCACTCACAGGCACTACCGGTGGCACAGGGCTTACAGCAATAGACTACACCCTCTTTTTCATGCCCCTCGCCACTGATGTTACAGCCACATGTTGGGCAAATCTGCTCCGCCATTTCTTACCTCCCTTGTTATCAGAATATCCCGTTAAGTTTTTTATACCATTTCATATACTTTTTTGCAACAGGCAGGTATTATTTGCCCATCACACGGGCTGTGATAAAATAGAATTGATGAAGACAGGCAAAAAAATAACTGAAAATATTATATTAGAACAGGTTAAGCAACTGCCAACCAATCCAGGCGTCTATCTTATGAAAGATGCCAACGGTAATATACTGTATGTTGGTAAGGCAGCCAATTTACGGCACCGGGTAAGGTCCTATTTTAGCACGAGACAAAGACTTCCACCAAAGCTGCAACGGATGGTAAGCCGGGTAAATGACGTTGACTTCTTTATAACCGGTACCGAAGAGGAAGCCCTGGTTCTTGAACTAAACCTGATAAAGAGACACCGCCCTTATTACAATGTCCGTCTGAAAGACGATAAGAACTTCCCTTACCTCAAGATAGACCTCAGTGAGAAATGGCCCCGGGTGCAGATTACCCGACGCCTGGAAAGCAACGGCGGGCGTTACTTCGGTCCCTTTGCCAGTGCCAAATCAATTCGCCGGGCGCTAAAGGTAATCAAGGATATATTTCCCTTTCGCCCCTGCTCTAAAAATCTTATTGCTTCAATCTCTCGGCCCTGTCTTGAGTATGACATCCACAACTGCTCCGGCCCCTGCATTGGGGTTATCACCAAAGAAGACTATGCTGAGGTAATAAAGCAGCTAATCCTCTTTTTAGAGGGTAAGCAGGAAATCGTGATACGACAGCTTGAGAACAAGATGAAGCAGGCGGCTGGGGCACAAGATTATGAAAAGGCAGCCAGACTTAGAGACCAGCTCCAGGCTGTCAAAGAGATCGTTAAATGGCAGAAAATGGCTACCACCGTCAGGGGCGAACAGGATGTTATCGCCTTTGTCCAGGATAAAGATCAAGCCTATGTTCAGGTCTTCTTCATTCGCGGAGGCAAGCTTATTGGTCGGGAGGGCTTTACCCTCCGTGGGACTCGCTCTGAAGGGCCCGAGCAAGTCATGACCGGCTTTGTCAAGCAGTTTTATAACTCTGCCACCTATATACCGCCGCTAATTTTGCTCCAGCACCCGGTAGAGGGTAAGGCTGTCATTGAAAGCTGGCTTCAAAGTAAGCGTGGTAGTAAAGCTAAAATTCATGTGCCTGGCAAAGGAAATAGGAAAAATCTGGTTGATACCGTTGCCCGGAATGCCGCCCAGGCTCTGGAGCAAATGAAAATCAAACAGCTATCGTCTCCGGCATCGCTTGAGGCTGCCCTTGAGGAAATAGAAAGGGAGCTAGGGCTGCCCCATCCACCTTTACGAATGGAGGGCTATGACATCTCCAACATACAGGGGAAGGCTGCCGTGGGCAGTATGGTCGTCTTTGACCGGGGTAAGCCCAAGCCGGCTCACTACAGACGCTTCAGAATCAAAACAATACCCGCCGCCAACGACTATGCCATGCTTCAGGAGATAATTCGGCGGCGATTCAGCCACCATAAGAATAAGGAGGTCTCCGCCCTGGATAGCTGGGCAATAATACCCGACCTGGTCCTTATTGACGGTGGCAGGGGGCAGCTAAATTCGGTGTCGGCAGCAATGCGCCAGGTTGGTGCTGATTCGGTGCCCGTTGCCAGCCTGGCCAAGGAGAGGGAAGAGATTTTCATCCCTAAGAGGGCAAAACCAATCAGCCTGCCCTATACTTCTCCAGGACTTCAGTTACTCCAGCGAGTAAGAGATGAAGCCCACCGCTTCGCTTTAAGCTACCATCACAAAGTACACAAGAAGCAGACCCTTGCTTCAGACCTTGATGCCATACCCGGTATCGGGCCTAGGCGTAAACGAAGTCTGCTCAAGCAGTTTGGCTCTGTCCCGGCAATCCGGGAGGCTTCTCTAGAAGAATTGGCTTCTGCCAAGGGTATGAGCCGGAGCCTGGCAAAAAAAATAAAGGAGTATCTATAGTATGCCCGCCAATTTACCGCCGCAATACTTTGGTGCCGAAAAGATTTTTCGCGCAGCTAAAAGCCCGGCCGAAAAGATAGCCGCCCTGGAGGAGATGCTGGCTATTATGCCCAAGCACAAGGGGACAGACCACCTGCGTGCCGAGCTGAGAAGCCGAATCTCCAAGCTGACGCAGCAGCTATCCAAAAAGTCCGGCGCCCAGCGGGCGTCCATGATGATTGAAAAAGAGGGTGCCGCCCAGATAGCCGTAATCGGATTGCCCAACTCAGGCAAATCCCAGCTTGTCGCTAGTACAACCAACGCCTCCCCAACTGTAGCCGAATACCCTCTGACGACGCATAATGCCCTGCCCGGGATGATGGAGTTTGAAGACATCAAGATACAGCTGATTGATACCCCACCCCTGGCACCACAAACAATCCAGTGGTGGCTGCCTCCCCTGCTGCGGCGGTCTGATGCCCTGCTGGTTTTGGTTGACTTGAGCGATGACCCGCTGACTCAGGTTGAAGAAATCAAAAACCAGCTTGAGAAGATGCGGATAGTAGTCGGTGATGCCGAGGCTAGTGTGGAACCAGAGGTTACTTTATGGCCTAAAAAGGCACTGATTGTCGGTAACAAGCTTGATTTGGATAATGATGGACGCAACTACCAATTATTGCTGAACAACCCTAAAGATAATCTTCCAGTAATCGCCATCTCGGCAACAGCAGGCACCGGGCTTGATGAACTAAGGCTAAAAATCTACCAGATGCTTGACATCATTCGGGTATACACCAAGACTCCGGGGCAGAAAGCAGAGCTGACGGACCCGATAGTCCTGCCCAGGGGCAGCACACTCAAAGATGCCGCCGCCTCGGTTCACAAGGACTTCGCCGCCAAGCTGAAATACGCCCGCATCTGGGGCTCAGGCAAGCACGACGGCATTATGGCAAAGAGAGACCATGTCCTTGAGGATGGTGATGTGATAGAATTGCACCTGTGAAGCTGTTTTAATAAAGGGGGTGAGCCGGTTGGCAAAGGTTATCGTGGTTTACGAGTCAAAGTATGGTAACACCAACCGTGTCGCCGAAGAAATCATTACCGGAATAAAAGAATCTAAAGGCATAGAAATAGTCTTGCATGAAGTTAAGAATGTCAATATGGACAATGTCATTGACAGCGACGCCATCCTGATAGGCTCGCCTAATCAATGGGGCAGAGCCACCGGCAGTATCAGGAAGTTCATTGACAGGCTTGGCGAAATCAACCTGAACCGGGTACCGGTGGCTGTTTTTGATACCTATATAGGTGGCGACTTTGGAAAAGCGGTCAAGAAAATGGAGAAGCAGATAACGGAAAAGGTGCCGTCTCTAAACCTGATAACCCCCGGCTTATCAATAAAGGCCAAGGGGCCGAAAGGGCCCATTTTAGAAGAAGAACTGCCCAGGTGCAGGGAGTTTGGGGTTAAGATTGGGGGGTTGGTGAAGGGGTAGGTTCAGTTTTTAATAAGTGGCGATATCTTGACAAAAACAATTTAGTTACTTAAAGTGTCAATTAACAAATTGAGTCGCTGTTATAGACGATTCATAGGAGAAATAAAGATGTTTCTGGAATCAATAGAATATGCTCAGTTCGAAAGAACCTCATTGGCTTGGAAGCTGGAAGGGTGTACTCTCGGCAATATCAATCTCATTGTTGGTAAAAATGCCACAGGTAAATCAAGGACACTGAATATCATTGGTGCTTTGGCAGACTTGTTGTCTGGAGACCGAGGGGCATCCTTATCCGCCAACTACAAAGCTAAGTTTGATAACAAGGGCAAGAATATTGTGTATATTCTGAAGTGTAAACGCGGTAAGATTATCAAGGAGAGACTTGATATTGATTCGAAGAACCTATTACGCAGAGGACTTGAGGGCATAGGTAGCATATATTATGACCAAGAACCCCAAAAAATGCTGAAATTCCAAGCTCCTCCGAATCAAGTTGTAAGTGTTGCTAGAAGGGACTCCATTCAACATCCATTCTTGGAAGATTTGTATGATTGGGGCAAATCTACAAGGCGTTACTACTTTGGAACCGATTTAGGTAAGAGTCAGCTAGCATCAATTGTTAAAGATAAAGCTAAAGCAGAGAAACAAGTCCTGAACCCAAAGAACACGAATATGGTCGTACCCATGTTTAGGAAAGGGCAGAAGAAGTTCGGAAGCAGATTCACGGATTCAATCAAGAGAGACATGTTTACCGTTGGTTATGATATCGTAGCCATCGACGTTGCCCCACTTGTTAGCGTTATTTTTGAGACTAACCTCCCTGGACAGATTGTGGGTCTATATGTGCAAGAGGCTGACCTAAAAGGTCGAACTGACCAGAATGATATGTCACAAGGTATGTTCAGAGCCCTCTCTCTCATTATTCAGATAACGTATTCGCAGATGACTGGTGAACCCAGTTGTATATTAATCGACGATATTGGAGAAGGATTAGATTATGAACGGTCTTCAGCTTTGGTCAAATTGCTCATTGAGAGAGCAAAAGAAACCTCCGTTCAACTGATTATGGCCACGAATGACCGTTTTGTTATGAATAACGTTCCTCTTGAGTACTGGTTGGTTATTCAACGCATTGGTGGGATATCCAAAATCCACAATTACAGAAATTCACCGAAGCTTTTTGATGATTTCGCACTTACAGGATTGAACAACTTTGATTTCTTTTCAAGCAACTATTACCTGAAGGATGTCTCCGAAAATTGAGAAAGGTCGCAATATTTACTGAGGGGCAGACAGAATTAATCTTTGTCCGAAACTTCTTATTAAGGATTATTGACCCTTCCAAGTTGAGTTTAGAGTGTTGGGAATTACTGGGTTACAAACTGTCCCCACGACCATACTCATATCCCTGCCCAAACCCAGAGATACATTTTATGATTATTAATGTTGGTGGCGACGAAAGGGTAATAAGTTCTATTAGGGATAGAGAAAAGAGGTTAATTGGGGAAGGCGGATATGAAAAGATTATTGGTTTAAGAGACATGTATTCGGGAGCGTATGAAAAGCTATCCCCTGGAGCAATAAATGACGATATATCCAACCAATTTATCCAGAGTCACAACGCAATTATCCAGACAATGACCTATCGGGATAGAATCAAGCTGTATTTTGCCATCATGGAGATAGAGGCTTGGTTTCTAGCTATGTATAATATCTTTCAAAGAATAGATTCTGTATTAACTGTGGAGTATATCGAAGAGAAGTTGGGATTTGACCTAAGAAGAATCGACCCGCAAGAAGAATTCTTTAAACCTTCAAATCAGGTTAGGGGCGTGTTCCTATTAAGTAGGCGACACTATAAAAAGAAGGAAAGCGACACCGAAAATATATGTAGCAAAATGGTTCCCGCAGACTTCGACAACGCTAGAGAGAATAATAGATGCGAATGCTTTAACGCTTTTTATCAAGAGATAATGACTTACGGTTGATAATAACTCAGTTGAATGAGAATACAATTTCTTTAGAGAGTCTTTGCTTCTCTTAGATTCTTCTCACTTACCCCAAAAACCTCTCCAACGCCGCCGCCACACCACTGTGCTCAACATCAAGGGTAATATAATCTGCCACCTTCTTGACCTCAGGGAAGGCGTTGCCCATCGCCACCGCCAGACCGGCGGTTTCAAGCAGTGAAATATCATTCAGCCCGTCGCCGATGGCTATAACATCATTGATTGAAATCCCCAGAAACGAAGCCAGGGTTTTAAGGGCTTCGCCTTTGGATACTGCGGGGTCAAGTACATTGATAAAATCAATCTCTGGAAATGCCGGTGAGCGGGCGATTGAGAAACGGAGGCTATGGTTAAACTCATTTTGAAAAAGCTCGGCTTTAGCCGCTTCCTCAGGATTATGCACCAACAGTTCCGCTTTCATAATGCGCTCCCGCTCCCAGATGCCGTTGAAATCTGCAATTTTTGGTCCCACCCCAAAGAACTTTTGGTGGATATCATCCGACCAGTTCTCCCTTTCGGCAAAAAAGCGTTCCGATGAATAAAGCTCGAGGTATATATCATTCCGGCGGGCAAATTCAACCGCCTGCCTGACGACTTCCTTCCTGATTGGCTGGCTATAGACCTCTTTGCTTTGAGCCGGGTCACTGACCAGGGCACCGTCAAAGAAAATGTGATGCCCGTCCAGACAAAAGCGACTGATAATTCCCTCGCAGGCTTTAATTACCCTGCCTGTAGATAGTGCTACCTTCACCCCTGAAGCGGCCGCCTTACCAAGTGCCTTCTCATCCTCAGCCGAGATGACACCGCTCTTATCCACCAACGTGCCATCAATGTCAACAACTAATAGCTTGTATTTCACTGGATTTGTACTCCTAACTATTTCTCTAGATTTTTATGGAGTGTTATTGCATTTTTTATGGCAAATGCTTTAGCATCATTATTGAAATAGATATAAACTGCTTTTAGATTGTAAGCCAGCCTTTTTATCATCTTAGCCCAGCGAGCCAACTCTTCATCAGAGTAATCGCTGGAGTATAGCTCGGTGCTACCATGGAACCTTATATAGGCAGATTCCCAAACTGTAAAAGAAGGCGGGGGAGGAGTAGAATTAATAGAAATATGATATAGGAAATCTAATATACTAAGCTTCTTTTATATTCTACCACCCCTTACAATTCCTTTCCATATTTTATCTATATAAAGCGGGATTTAAGGGATAGCAGCCCCTCTCAAACCCCTCCATCTCTTGAGGAGAGGGGGATTAAGTGAGTGGGGTGAAAAGCCTAAAAGTGCGGCTTGCAAAGGATTTCCTTTACCTTAAGCTCAAAAAAGTTATGGGCATTAACCGGCCTAAGAACCACTGCCGTATCGGCACCGCGCCCGCTGCCACCGATGGCAATAACATTCTCATCGGTGCGCACCAGTCCACTATCAGCCGCCATCAGTGAAATTTCACAGGCCACCTTCATCCCCTCACCAAGGACACGCAGTGTATTGGCAATTATATCTCCGATAACATGGGTACCAAATTTTTTACGTACCGCCCGGCTAACTCCGCCAAAGGCATGGGCGGTGGTGAGGATGGACCCACCCTTAGTTTCAATCAGCTTTCTGTTCTCTTCAGTAAATTCCTGGGCATCAGGGGAATGCATACCGGTAACATGGCTAACGGCAATTACTCTTAGACCCTTAAAAACTTCCACCGCTTTTAATGCAGTTTCGCCGGTGGTAGAAGCCACCAGAATAGTTCTTATACCAAGTTCCTCAGCTCGCTCCTTTACTATACTTAGCACATCCTCGGTATTTTCTGCACCCGGATTTTCAAAATAAACTATCCTTGATTCCATTACCACTCTCCGTCCTTTCATAATAGCTAAGCTTATTCTTCAAGGCATATTCTACCACCCTATCCAGACCTCTTTCTATACATCAATTTATATAAAAGGGATTTAAGTGGTGAAGCCCTGAACAAGCTCTACGAACTGAAAAGAATGCGAAGGGGGAGTGAGTGAGGACAGGATATTACTTTTTATGAGAGCAAATGGGTGATGAGACTATCAGGCCTTCTTTTATCCAGTAGTTAAGGGCGTAATCCATAAAACCATCTACAGATTTCGAGCCACATATTCTGGCAAGTTGTTGACCTGCCTTAGTAAATATAATTTTACCAAATTTAAACGCATTATCCTTTTCGCTCTTGAACTCAATAATTATAGGCTTATCGTAATACATAATCTTAACGCGCTTATCTAATTTGCTTAAAACGAAATTGCCATGAAAATCAAAATTTATTAAACCTATATCAGCAAGATGCTCAAGTGTACTGAAGTTTATGTCCTCTTTATTATAGATATCTTCATTACTATCATAAATAAGGGGAAAGAAATACATCTCTTCATCTCTCCAACAGAAACCACATAATGATTTAAAAAGTAGAGCATCATATTTATCAAGAGAACTTAAATAATTTACTGTCCGTTTTGAAAATGAACCCGGATTATTAGCCTCACCCGCTAGAATTCTTGACCATAGTGTTTGCATTTCATCATCAGAAACAATACGACATTTATCAAAGAAATTAGTAATCCAATCATCCTCAATTTGCTCTGGTCTAGATGATTCGTCAAGTTGTGGTATTGCTTTCTGCGTTATCTTCTCAATATTATCTTGTTTCTTTGCTTCTTCAGCTAGAAAGCGTTTAAGAGCACGTTTCTGCAATGCTGTTATTTTAATCTTACCTCGTGCCTCTATAATTTCTGCTTCTGCCTTTGCTCTTGCAACACGCTTTATCTGATATGGTTTAAAATATCCACCTAAGGCATCTGATATTTTTTCAATCAGAACCGTAGCTGGCTTTGAAAGTTCGCCAAGGCTAACAATTGAAGTGTTCATTTATGTTTACTATCCTTCTCATATATTCTACCACCCCCTGCAACCCCTTTCTACACATTTAATTCTTAAGGGGTTTAAGGAGCGCCAGCCCCTTCTCCAACTCTCCCCCTCTCCTCTTAGGAGAGGGGGATTATAGGGGGTGAGGTGGACAGGAAATATTGACCTCGCTTTTATTATCTATTCCCACCCACCACCCTTAAGGAGGGGAATTAAGGGGGTGAGGTGAATACGGTAAACTCATCCCTATTGACATCGGGCACTCCTAATCCTAGAATGGGCAGCAAGCAAGATGAAGGGGGCAAACAAGGTGACTACCGAAGATAACCTAGTAAAAAGAACAAGACCAAAATATCCAATCATTCTTAACTCCTGGGAGGCTCTTGCTGAACTCTGTTCCGATGTTCTCCACTCTTACATTGATGCCGTCTTTGCTGAAGGAGACTAAATATGCCAATACCCAAGCGATGGTCAGTGTTCACAAAAGCAAAATTATGGCTTGTACCTAGTAAGCAAGGCATATATGAACTTGGTGATACAAGGAAAGAAGTAGTATATATAGGTAGCAGTGATAGAGGCGAAGATATTAGGGGAAGATTGAACTTCCACAAAAACCATAAACCACAATCTGTTAGATATTTCCGCTTTAAATTAGCTGGCATTTTTGAATCTCCCATTGTAATAGAACAAAAACATTGTGAATTCTTTGTAGCTGAATACGGCAGATTGCCACGACTACAAAAACGCATGCCAAGAGGTTATCTACCTCTTTTTTAGATTCCATTTCCATCCTTCCTGCCCTAACATGGCTGTTATCCTTCGATACCCATACCGGCTATACTGAGTCGCCAGCTCATGTATCTTCTTAATCAGCCTAGCTTCATCCTGTCTCTTCCTAGCGACATATCTCACTACAAACCTTGACACTCCTGCCACCATGCACGCCCGCCGCAGGGAACACTTACCCTGCCAGATCAGATACCTTGCCACTGATTTCCTGACGAGAGGGCTGTAAGATAAACAGAAAAAGGGTACACCGTATCTGGAAGGCCGGAGGGCTCAGTCTACCGCTGAGACGACCCAGGAGACGCAGAGTGGGTCCGGCAGGGGAAATAGTGAACAAGGCAGGGTACCCGAACCACGTCTGGAGCTACGACTTTGTTGAGGACAGGACTGAAAGAGGTGGTAAGCTGAGGATTCCGGCCATAATCGACGAGTACACCCGGGAATGCTTGACCATCAGGGCTGCACCGTCAATACCGGCCTCGGCAGTAGTGGGAGTCCTGGAGTGGCTATTCCTGACGCGTGGGGTACCGAAGTTTCTTCGCAGTGACAATGGGCCTGA
>SDBU01001517.1_pt1 | contig 32859 bp, 31 predicted proteins | sample 2277071 | NCBI WGS metagenome assembly SDBU01 (sample SAMN10397929, study PRJNA504765) | marine sediment metagenome | isolation source: marine sediment core GS08_GC12, 126 cmbsf | place: Arctic Ocean: Gakkel Ridge, Loki's castle | collected 2008 | reverse complement strand
AGTCCAAGACTCGATATCGGGTGCGGTGGGCTCCGCTTACCCTTGAGGACTTTCACCTCAGATCACTAAGCGCTTCGTGGCGCACCATAAAAAATGTCACTGTTAAATTTATATAGGTTTGAGATAGTCAGACGGATTCTTTTTTTATCTGTTCCGCGAATTTTCGTCCAAAGGCCTCGGCCTTTTTGATGTCGTTATCAGATGGAGAGCCCACAAATTCCAAGACATCCAACAGCTCCCATTTTAAAGGTTCGACAATGTTTTTTAATCCTCGCAGAGCTCCCCCGCTCCATCCATAGCTGCCAAAATAGGCCGCCTTTTTATTTTTTATGTGCTTATGAGCCGCCATTTTCAACACATCGAACACAGGAGGAAAAAGGGAGACTTCATAGGTTGGAGCGCCAATCATTACGCCCTGTTTTGTCCACAAGGACGGGAGTATATAGCTTGAATGGGTGCGCGCGGCATCAAAAATCTCAAAAGGGACACCTGATTTAGAGATCCCTAGAGCCACAGCGTTCATCATGACTTCAGTATTTCCATACATCGAGCCGTAAACAAGAGTAACGCCGGGTTCTGTTTTTCCCGACGCATACTCGGCCCATTTTTTGTAGAGGTCCATAATGAGCTCCGGTTCTTTTCTCCAGATCATTCCATGAGAGGGAGCTATGATGTCCACTGGAATATCTTTCAATTTATCTATAGCGGATAGAACCCGGACGCTGAAATTGGCAACAATATTGACATAATACCGCAAAGCCTCTTTTTTATAGAACTCAAAATCCCGGCATTCGTCATCAAAAATCCCCCCTCTTAAAGCTCCATAACCGCCAAATGCATCACACGAAAACAAAATGTTTTGGTCCATTTCGTATGTCATGATGGTCTCAGGCCAATGAACGAATGGTGTCGAAATGAATTTCAGTGTCCTCCGGCCAAGGGAAAGAGTGTCTCCATCTTTGACAACTTTGACATTGTCCGTAATAGAATAAAATGTTTCCAGCATTTCTCTGGTTTTTTCAGAACCGAAAATCGTTACATCCGGAGCGATGCGAAGCAGCGTCCTCATCAGTCCGGAATGGTCGGGCTCCATGTGATTGATGATGATATAATCTATTTTTGTAATATCGGTAAGCTCATCGACTTGAGCGATATACTCATCCCCTTTGAAGGCTTTGGTCAAATCGATAATCACTTTTTTCTCATCGTCGATAAAATAAGAGTTATAAGAAACTCCGGCCTGGGCAATAGGCCACAAGCCCTCAAATAAGTCAGTGGTCCTGTCATTGATACCGATCCAGTAGATATCCGGTTTTATCTCGATGGCTGGCATGTTGTTTCTCCTGGGGTTATTTAAACTACGATTTTAATAGCCCGGCTCCAAATTTGCAACCTTACCAAAATCCTACAAGCCTCCTTTAAGTCCCAAGAATGCTTTTACAATTTCTGACGTTTATGATAATAAATACTGAACAAGAACAGAGTACAGGATTTGGACTCGATTAAGGAGAAGAATATGGAGAGCCAGAATTTGAGTCAAAGAGGCAGCTGGGGCTCCAAGGTTGGATTTATTTTTGCCGCAACCGGATCCGCCATAGGGCTGGGCAACATCTGGCGATTTCCAATGGTGGTCGGCGAAAACGGTGGGGCTGTTTTTGTTTTTGTCTATATTCTGGCTGTGGCGCTCATCGGCTTTTCAGTCATGCTGGCCGAGCTCACCATCGGACGCCATACTCAGAAAAATCCTGTCGGTGCTATCCATTCTATTAAACCTCGATCTCCATGGAAAGGTATAGGCTATTTAGGGATGGTCACCGGGATCGCTATCCTATCCTATTACGCCGTTCTGGCAGGCATGCTCGCCGGATATTTTGTCAAAATGATTTCCGGGGCGTTTCGCGGAACAGTGACCAGCCAGATGACCGAAAAGACATTCACGGATTTTTCTTCCAATCCCTTTTTGGTTCTCTTCTTTTTTGCAGTCGTTCTCTTCATCACAACATATATTATTTCCAAAGGAGTCAAAGGGGGGATAGAGAGATACACAAAAGTCTTAATGCCCATCCTGTTCGTTTTGATTTTATTTCTTGCTATAAGAGCCTTGACTCTTCCCGGAGCTGGAGAGGGGTTGAAATTCTATCTCAAACCGGATTTTTCCAAGCTGAACTTCAAGATCGTCTTCTTCGCTCTCGGACAGGCTTTTTTTTCACTCAGTCTCGGGATGGGAACCATGATCACCTACGGCAGCTATATCAACAAAAAAGACAATCTTGTTTCCTCCGCAGGATGGGTCACTTTCGCGGATACATTTATAGCCCTTTTGGCAGGTCTGATCATATTTCCTACGATCTTTGCCATCCCGGGTATTTCTCCGGATTCGGGACCCAGTCTTGTCTTCAAAGTGTTTCCCCTTATTTTCTCAAAGATCCCGGGTGGACAGTTATTTGGCATGCTCTTCTTCCTGCTGCTTTTGGTGGCTGCCATAACCTCAACCATATCTCTCCTCGAAGTGCCTGTCGCCTACTTTGTCGACGAGCGGAAGTGGTCCCGTGCCAAAGCTTCCGTTTTGATGGGATTATGCGCCGCCCTTTTAGGAATCCCTTCCGCTCTTTCCTGGGGGGGAGTGAAATTTCTCACGAAGTGGGCATTCTGGGCTAAAGTCGATTTCATCTTCGGAAATATCGCTCTCGCTTTTGGCGCACTGCTGATATGTCTGTTTGTGGGCTGGGTTTGGGGTGTGAAAAAGGCCATCGAAGAAATAAGATCCGGCAGCAAAAAATTCACAATCCGCCGTATCTGGATGTTTTCTATCAAATATCTCTCACCCATCGCCATCCTCTACGTTCTTACAAAAATCATTATAGGATAACAAACACATGAAGAAAAAAATATTCGTTTTTATTTTTGTATTTGTCCTTCTGCTCGGTTTTCAATCACTCGAAGCCGCTGACATCAAAGGAAAGATTTCTCTTCTTCCCAAAGGAGATCCCTATACTCAGGGATTCATTCTTTTGAGATCCGCAGGAGAAGAAAACTATATTAAGGCGGAGATCGATCCCGAAGGTTATTATTCCTACTCAGATCTCAAGCCGGGGAAATACGAACTAAAAATGGACCTTTTCAATCTGACTCCTTTTCAAGATGACATAGAGATTTTCACGGATAGTCAGATCATCGTGCGTGATTACTCCTTATCTCTTTCCTTCTTGGATAAGACCCATGTTCTCATAAAAAAATCGAGTGACTTTGTTTGGTTCCCGGTGATGGTCATCCTTCTCTTAGGGACGGGAATCCTTTTGACATTCTTATGCCAATGGATTCAGGTCCGGAGGCTTATTCTCTCCTTAAAAATTGTTCTTGAAGGCGCTCTGCATAAGGATAAATCTGAAAAAGAGGAGGGGGACATCTCTCCCTACGCCGCCTTGATGACGGCTTTAGCCGCCACGGTTGGGAACGGGAACCTCGCAGGTGTGGCCACGGCCATCGCGATTGGCGGGCCGGGAGCTCCAGTCTGGATGTGGATTGCCGGTTTTTTTGGAATGGCAACCAAGTATGCCGAAGGATTTCTCGGAGTTAAATTCCGGATTAAAAACAAGATAGGCGAGATGTCCGGAGGCCCTATGTATTATGCCCGCCACGGAATCAAGAACGAAAAAATCGGCAAATTCTTAGCCATGTTTTTTGCCATCTGCGGCGCTTTTGCATGTCTCTTCGGCACAGGAAACATGGCCCAATCCAACTCTATGGCCCTGGCATTCAACGATCAATTCAGCGTACCTTTCTGGATTACCGGGCTAGTCATTAGCGCCATGGTCGGCGCCGTCATCCTCGGAGGCATTAAACGCATCGGAGCGGTATCCGAGCGTCTGGTCCCTGCAATGATCCTTTTTTACTTCGTGGGCGCCCTCATCATTATCATCGCCAACATTACCAATCTTCCCCATACATTAGGCGTTATCTTCACATCCGCCTTTTCCGTCAAAGCCCTCGGTGGCGCTATGGTGGGGACCTCGCTCAGACAGACTATGGTTTTAGGAGTGCGACGGGGGATGCTATCAAACGAATCAGGGCTGGGTTCGGCTGCCATTGCCCAGTCTGCATCAAAGTCGGCTGATCCTTCCAAGAACGGCCTCATTGCCATGACTGGAACGTTTATCGATACCATCATCGTCAATACGCTGACAACACTGACAATTGTGATCACAGGAATGTATCTCAAGACTGCAGCATTTGGCGCATCCGGAGCACTCACCTCCACAGCCCTCACCGCAGCCGCTTTCGATTCCGTGATTCCTTTTGGAGGCTATATCATCGCCATTAGCTCATTTCTCTTCGGCTACTCCACACTTCTCGGATGGTGTTATTACGGCGAAAAATGTTTGGAATATATCTTTGGCGTTAAGGTCATCCATCCCTATCGCGTTGCGTTTATTGCACTGCTTTTTGTTGGGGCCAACATTCAAGGTGTGCATCTCAATATCATCTGGAATATCGGTGACATGGCCAACGCATTTATGGCCTTCCCCAATCTTATCTCCCTGCTCATTTTAAGTGGTATGCTGGGTAAAATTACGAAAGAATATTTTTTCTCGAAGAAGAAAAAAGAATAGATCCGTGAGCCTTGCGTATGCCAAAACGAAGAAACTTTTTTATTTTCGTTCTCAAATTCATCTTCAGTTTATTGATCATCGCTTTTATTCTGATAAAAAAGACTCCCTTAAGCGATATTGGAGAGTCCATAAAGGGAGCCAGTCTTTTTTGGATCGGTCTCTCTTTCTCTCTTCATTCTTTAGGGCTTTTGATCAGCGCCCATAGGTGGCAAATTCTCATCCATGCCCAAGGCGATCACGTCCCTCTTGGATTCCTGGCTAAATCCTATCTCGTCGGTAACTTTTTCAACCTTTTTCTGCCTACAAGATTCGGGGGGGATGTTGTCCGGATTTTGGATGGATCCCGGTATTCCAAATCTGTGATCAAGTCAACGGCGATTGTTTTTGTGGAAAGGTTATCCGGAATCATTGTCCTTCTAATATTTTCCCTTAGTGTTTCCCTTTTCCGTCTGGACATAGCTCAACGGCTGCCGGTTATCTGGATATCCCTCGGTGTCGGCTTCTTTGGACTCTCGGCCATCCTGTGTTTTTTCCTGCCCCCCACTAAAAAACTTATAGATAAAATTCCTCAATGGGGTGTCCTCGGAAAAACAAAACGGAAAATTTTTGAATTTAGAGAGATCGTTTTCGTTTACAAGGAAAAAAAGGAGGCTTTATTGAAAGCCCTTTTTTGGGCGTTTCTTCTCCAGATCAACGTGATCTTGCATTACTATTTTGTGGGCAAAGCCCTTCAAATCGATATCCCACTCATTGACTATTTCATCTTCATTCCCATCGTCCTCATCGTGCTGACAATCCCTATTACGATCAATGGATTGGGATTACGAGAAGCTTTGTACATGACAATATTTGCCTCTTATGGCGTCCTCAATTCTTCTGCGATTTCTTTTTCTCTCGTCGCTGACATTGTTTTTGCGCTAGTTATAGGTGTTTTAGGAGGAATCATATACTCACTTCGCAAACACAAAAAATGATGTTTCTTAAATCTTGGTTAAATGTCCATTCATGGCCCCTCTTTATTGTCTTTATCCTTTCTGTTTTTTTATCCATATCTCTGCCAGTCTACGTTTACAGCCAGAAGGAGTTCTCTGTTTATAAAGAAAGGCTGGAAAAACTCCAGAAAGAGAGGGAACGACTCCAGCAAAACATCAAAGATTTGGATTCAAAAAAGACATCCATCCTTTCACAGCTAGACCAGATCGGTTTTGAAAAGAAACTGATTCAAAATGATTTTGCCGGATATACTCTGCAGATGGAAAAGGCCAACCGGGAACTCGGTGCTGTCCAGAAAAAAATACCTCCCTTAAAAGCGAAACTGGAAAAAGAAAAAGAATCTGTATCTCAGATTTTAGTGACACTCTACAAATTTGGAGATATGAGTTACCTTGATTTTCTGTTCAGGGCGACCGATGTGGCCGATCTCATGTCAGAAAGTAAACACCTTTCTCTCCTGGCCCAATATCAAGAGAGCATTGTCCTTTCATTTATGCAGACATTGACAGAACTCAAAGACGCGGAAGAACGAATAGAAGCAAAAAAACAGGAAGTGTCCGACCTTCTCTCCAAATCCAGAAACAAAAAACAAGATTTAGACAATCAGGAAAGAAAAAACAGAACATTCATCCAGAAAATCAATAAAGACAAAAAGACACATCTTAAAACTCTGGATGAACTCAAAGTCAGGGCCGAACAGCTCCAGAAGCTCATCGATCGTTTGATCAAGGAAAAAAGTTCCCTTCCTTTCACCATCATTCCTCTTTATGAGAAAAAGGGATCGCTCCCATGGCCTATCCAGGGAAATATCGTCACAACCTTTGGGATTGAACGACACCCGATATTTAGAACCACCACCCAAAATAACGGCATCGAAATAGCCACACAAAAAAATTCTGAAATTTTGGCAATCCATCCCGGAAAGGTTGTGTATGCAGACTATTTTCAAGGTTTTTATGGAAACTTGATCATTATAGATCATGGTTTAGCCTATTATTCCATGTACGGACACTGCACAAGTTTTAAGGTCCGGAAAGGAGATATCGTCAGTGCCGGCCAGCCAATTGCTGTGATTGGAGATACCGGATCTCTAAAAGGGACAGCTCTATACTTCCAGATCAACTTTAAGACCGATCCTTTGAATCCCTTGCAATGGCTGAAAGGAAGATGATACAATTTAATTTCTATTTAAAAAAAAATGAGAAGAAAAACTATAAGAATTACGCTCCTCTTCCTGCTCGCTGCAAGTTCACTTTTCTTCCTTTTTGAAAGTGACATCCTTCCCGGACTATCGACTCAGAGACCCGCAAAGGGAATCCTCTGGATAGTCCAGGAAGTTGTCAATCATATTAAAGATGAATATGTGGATGAACCTGATCCCTCCAGGACAATGGAAGGAGCCTTCAAAGGATTGGTCAATTCACTCGATGAATCCTCAAGCTATCTCACGAAAGATGCCGTTTCCAAACACCAGCAGATGGAGGATGGGAACCTGAAGGATGTCGGAATTATCCTCTACAAAAAATACAGAACCTTTCCTGTAGTGATGGGTGTGCTTGAAAATTCTCCTGCAGAGAAAAAGGGGATTCAAATTGGAGACACCATCAGCGCTCTTAATGGACAATCAACACTGACCATGAGCATGTATGAAGCCAACCTCACACTCAGAGATAAAACAACCAGCCCCATTCGCATCAGAGTCATGCGTGCGAGTGAAAACGAAGAGTTAGAAGTTCAACGAGAGCAGCTTTTTGACAAACCCTGCGCCTATATGCCTTCAGATGGAACAAGTGGAATATTGAGCATTTACAACTTTAATTCTGCCTGTATCCAGGAGATCAGGACATCCATTCTCCCCCAGCTGAAAACTTCAAGTCAATCCCTCATCATTGATTTAAGAAACAGCCATCAGGGGAATTTTGACGATATGATAAAATTTGTCAACCTTTTCCTCCAGTCAAAAAACGTCGGTTATTTTGAAGACAACAGAGGAATAAAAGAGGTGCTTTCCACTCCCTCTAAACCGGAATTGGCACATCTTCCTCTTCTCATTTGGACAAATCAGGCGACCATAGGACCCGCCGAAGCTGCGGCCGCAATTCTTAGGGAACATAGACAGGCAAAAATCATCGGATATCCCACACCCGGCCTGGTCGCAAAGCATAAGTTTATTCTCTTAGAAGATGGAAGCGGCTTGCTGCTGACCTCGGCCATCTTCCATCTTAACGACGATACAATACTCTGGGAAGAAGGCATCGAACCAAATATAAAAATGCAAGGAGCGGATCAAAGCTCTGCTTCATATCTCAAACAGACAAAAAATATTCTCCCAAACATCTGATATATGCCGAGGCCCGACTCCCACACAAGCTCTTTCAAAAAGACACGTCTCATCCTCTCCATCAGCTTCCTGTTTATTGTACTGTGTTCGGTCATTGGGCTCGAATACATTCACTGGAAAAGAGGGAATAAATCCTTCCTCTTCTATCGTTTGGAGACACCTCCCATTCAAGAAGACATAGTGGCTCTGGACCAACCCATTCTCGACAGCTTAACCTCTCTTGAAGAGCCCACCCGTGTTCAGCCGAAAAACAAAGTAGCTCTCCTTGTCGATGATATGGGCTACAGCTTGAAAACTTTAAGAGAGCTAACAGCTCTGAACCTATCCCTGACGATAGCCATATTACCTTACAGTCCCTGGGCAAAAGAAACAGCTCAAATGGCTCAGCAAAATAATATGGAGGTGATTCTTCATCTACCGCTCGAATCCCTAAACGATTTTAATGCGAATGCTGCAACAGAAGGTCTCATCCATTCAGGAATGTCCGAGAAAGATGTTCTGGAAGTGCTGGAAGCAAATCTCACTCAAGTCCCATTTATACAGGGCGTCAATAACCACATGGGTTCGAAAATCACGGCAGAAAGAGAAACGATGTCGCTTATTCTTGCACGGCTGAAGAAAGACAATCTCTATTTTATTGACAGCGTAACATCCGGAAGCTCCATCGCTTTTAAACTGGCAAGAGAAATGTCTATTGCATCAGCCTACCGGCATGTCTTCCTCGATTCAGAAACGGAAGAGGAATATATTCTGAAGCAGCTCATACAGCTCCTTCGCCAGGCTCAGAGCACAGGGATGGCCGTGGGGATATGTCATCCCTATGCCTCCACTCTTAAAGTGCTTTCAGAGAATTTGGAGCTTTTTGCAGAGTACAATTGTGAAGTCGTGTTCGCCTCACAAATTGTAAAATAAGGTTTTTCTCCCGATCAGTTGATGCAGTTTATGCAAAGGATTCGAGGATTCAAGGGTTCAAGGATTCAAGTGCTTTTTTTAAGATTTAATAAATAATTTAACAATTCTCTTCCAAACGGATTTCTCCATAATCTTCCCCAATTCCAGCTCAAAGAATCACTGTAAATTTATCCATCAGATAGAAGCTGGCCGCACAAAAAAGGAGCAGGGTTAGAATAATCACAACCGACAGCGTGACGGATTTTTTTACTCTTTTTTGGACAGCAAGGACAAGATTCCAGATGGCAAATATCTCCAATGCGAAAGGGAGAAATCCTAGAAATCCGAAAACGGGCATCTGGAAGACACGCCAAAAATTGAGATACGGAAGTGAGTACTCCCAGTGAGATCCTGCCCAATAATTCCAAAATTCCCAAAGGAATCCAGCCGTCAATCCGGCAGAGATCCAGCTCAAGAAATTTCCCCAGTCTCTCCTTTCCATATCAGCCAGCAGGGTGACGGCCTTCAGTCGATAATTTAGTGGTTCAATGAGGAAATAGAAACCCAGCCAGACCAAAGGAAAGCAAAGATTCGGCCATAGGAGAGCCCCTCCAACGCTTAAGATTCCAAAAAAAACACTGCCGGACAACAAAAGTCTGGTTGGCCGCACCCTGAACAATCTAATCTGTCTTCGTACAAAATAATCCTGGAATAACAGGGACAGCTCTTTTAAAGCTGGAATGACTGAGGCAAAAGCGAAGAAATATCCCAGCCAGCGTGGGAAAATGCCTTGAGGAAGATCAAAATAAAACCAGTTTTTTAACCTTAGGTTAAATAGCTCAAACAGCAGCCAAACACAGACTGAAATAAAGGCCATAAACAAAAATTTGGATAGACCCTCCGAAAGGGGAGATATCCCTCTGGACCTAAAATTGAGGCTGTCCAGAAATAGGATAAACGACCACCAGGCAACGATATAATACCATGTTTTCATAAAAGGATTGTTGAACATAAGGAGGAGAGTGGCAAAAAGAAACACAAGGATGCCAAAATAGAGATTCCCACGTAATATTCTTTCCTTCATGACTTCAAGTTAACCAAATTGAAACAAAAATGCAAAACTTTACTTGCTAAAAGCATCCCCATTTCCCTATTTATTTTAAAGCCGGACCCGTGGACCCTCACGGGAGGTATGTCTTCATTCCTCGCTGAAGCCACGGGGGCGGAGACACACTTCTCGACTTCCATCCGGCTCAACTGCAGGGGCTACGTTTGAGACAATTTCTATTTCCGTGATTTTATTTAGAGGTCTGCAAACTAGAAAGGCATGATGGAGAAATCCGTTTGGAGGAGAATTGTTAAAACATTTATTAAATCGTTAAAAAAAACACTAGAATCCTTGAACCCTTGAATCCTTTGCATCAAGCAATGAGGAGGCTAAACACTTTCCAGTATCCAGACGTTAATAAATATAGAGAGGCATCAAGATGAATTCCCATCCAATTTCTGATTGCATAAAATCAGAGCATCTACTATATTTATATTGAATCTATTCCAAGGAGGAAAGATGAAAAGATATGTTGTCGCTGCTATTTTTTGCGTCATCGCAGTCTTCGTGGCTTTCGTTTTTAATAAAACCGGCTTGATGAGCACACTCACTCCTGAAGAACTCGAAGCCTCCATCGAAGTCATGGATGTGGAGACAAAATGGGTTGATAAATACTATCAGCCCTGGCCGCCAAAACTCACGCTTGTGCCAGCCATTTCTTTTAGAATTAAAAACCTGACCGATAAGCCGCTGAGGTATGTGAATTTTAATGCGAATTTTCGCTTTTTTGACGACTACGAAAATCTGGGAGATGCCTATTTAGCCGCAATCCGGAATGTCCCCGTTGAACCCGGAGAAACCAGCGATACAATATTACTCAAAAGTAATTATGGAGTAGAAGGATTGAGTTTAGCAACGTTTGAAAACAATCCCCGCTGGAAGCTCGTGACTGTCAAGCTGTTCGCTCAGTCAAAAGGCTCGTCATTTATCACGCTTGGAGAATGGGATGTTTCTCGCAAGATTGATTTTAAAGAACCAGAGCCTGTAGGGAAAAAAAATCCGGAGGAAAAGAAGGACGATAAAAAATAGGATAACCGGATAAATATAAATGACATGCTTTGTCCCTTCAAAAATTTTTGTGACTAAAGGTGTGGGACAGCATAAAGAAAAGCTGGCCAGTTTTGAACTGGCATTGAGGCAGGCCGGCATTGCGCCTTTTAACCTCGTTAAAATCTCCAGTATTTTCCCTCCGCACTGTAAACTCATCTCCAGGGAAGAAGGATTAAAACACCTCAAACCGGGTCAAATCCTTTTCCTGGTGATGAGTGAAAATGCTACGGATGAGCCGCAGAGAGTCCTGTCCGCATCCGTAGGTCTGGCCATCCCTAACAATCCCATCCACTATGGGTACATGTCAGAACACCACAGTTTTGGTCAGAATAAAGAAGAAGTAGGCCAGTACGTTGAAGACCTTGCGGCCTACATGCTGGCCACAACTCTAGGCGAAAAATTCGACCTTGATGAGATTTGGAATGAAGACAAAAGTCTTTACCAGATATCCGAAAACATTATTGTTAAAACAGACAATATCACACAAAATGCTATAGGTAAAAAAAACGTCTGGACCACTGCGTTTGCCGCGGCGATCTGCTTACCATAAAATTAATTGGGGACAGTCCCCACTTTTTCGATAAAAAAGTGGGGACTGTCCCCAATTAATTTGTAATCTAATGGATTCGGAATAAGGATTTTGATATAGCTCCGTTTCTTGAGTTCCTCGAAGTATTTCGCCATCGCTTTTTGATATTTTTCGTTATAAAGTTCATTCCATATTACTTCCCGGATTTCCTCAAATGCCTTGATTCGGCTTTCCTTTTTGTCTTCAAGACGCAGCAAATACCAGCCGTTTGGTATCTCGATCCAGGGTGTCAGTTCTCCAGCTTGCAGGCCTTCTACAGCCTGCTCCATGTTGGACAGCATCTGTCCTTTTACAAAGCTGCCTAAATCCCCTTGGGCATCCTTTTCCGGTCCCTCCCCATACTGAGCTGCAAGAATCAACATATCTTCTCCCGCAGCCATCTTTCCATCAATCTCCTGTTTCTTGGCTTGAACGTCTTCTTCACTCTTTTCTTCAGAAGAAATATAGATGGCTCTCAGGGTATATTCTTCAGGTTCTCTGAAATCCTCAAGATGCTGATTGTAAAACCCAACAAGTTCGGAATCATCAACAACAATACTGCGGCCTACTTCGTTACCGAGGACCATTTGTTGGAGCGTATTTAATTCGAGATTCTTCAGCCAGTCATCATAATTAATATTTTCTTGATTCAGCCTTTGAATGAGCTGGGCTTTGCTCGTAAATCCATTTTCTTCCATAAAGCGATCTACCTGAGCGTTGACCTGCTCTGTGGGGTCAACTCCCGTATATCGCGCCTCCTGCAGCAAGAGGAGTTCGGTGATCATCGAATCCATCAAACTGTCTTTGAAGGCATCATACTGCTTTGTAAACTCTTCTCCCTGAAATTGGGCTCTTAACATCTGATAGGCATTATCGTGTCTAGCTTTATAATCCGAAAGAGAAATGAACTCATCGTTAACGATAACAACGATGGCTTCCACTACCTCTTGTGCAGGGATAAGGACAGCGGCGCACACTAACAGTAAAAAAATTAGAACTATTTTTGTCTTACTCATTTGAATTCCTCTGATAGGGGAAGGATAGCTTTTTAGGATAAAACTCCCAGTCCATTTTGTCTTTTAACTGAAGTAAATGCAACGAGACGAACTGTTTGATTTTTTGATCCAAGATTTTCATGCGAATATCTGTCGACACTTTCTCCAAAACCTCAAGTTCCGGTTCCAATTTTTTATCCAAACGGAAAATATGGAATCCATAGGCCGATTCAACCACCTGGCTGATTTCTCCTTCTTTCAAAGAAAATATAACTCTTTCCATCTCGACTGGGAGCTGACTCATTTCAAAAATTCCCATGTGGCCGCCATTTGCCGCTTCAACTCCTAATGAAACCTCTTTGGCTATCTTCTGAAAAACATCTTTGGAAGAATCAGACACTCCATCAAAGACCTCCACAGCTTTTTCTTCCGTGTCTAAGAGAATCTGGCTTACAGAGACTCTCTCCGGCCGCAGAAATTTTCGCTTATTCAAGTCATAATAATTTCTGATTTCATCCTGATCAACCTCGATATCTTTGACTATTTCGTAGAGGTATTTCTCTATCAAAAACCGTTCCATTAGAGATTGTGTTTCTATTTCGTCCAGAGGGCTGTCTTTTTCAGGAAAGGAGTTGTTTGACACCTTGGCCAAATACTGTTTCTGCTCCTGCCATGACACGGATAAATTGCTATTTTTGGCTGCGGCTAAAAGAATTTTATCCTCGATAAAATTGTCGATCAACCGGCTGAGAGAGACAAGGTCTAAAGTCTTAAATTCATCTCCGGCAATTATCTGGAGATGTTTTTCGAAATCCACATTGAAATAAAACGCATCCTGCACACGAATGATGATATGAATCCTCTTTTCCGGATCACTCAGATTAAAAGCTTGGGTCCCCTCTGAAGGAGAGCGGTCACGGCAATTAACGAAAAGAGAGAGAGCCACAGTAAGGGACATCAATACCATACCATTCTTGAACAATTGTAACATCGGTGTTCACGTCCACTCATTATATTACAATAGAGTCAACTCCTTCAAGACAGAAATCGTTTCATTCATAAATGCTGTCTCACCCTCCGCACGAATTTCAAGACTGAGAATCCCCTGTGGGGTAATGGCTCCGGAACGACGGTTCATAAATTCTGTCAGTTGATTCAGGTCGGCTGAAAAAGATGGGAAAAACTTAAAGATAATTTTATGTCCCCCCACATGTTCAATGCTTTTGATCTTAAGCCCCTGAGAAAGAAATTTTACCTCCCCATACTGCAGCAGATTTTCTACACTTTTAGGAAGAGCCCCAAACCTGTCTTTGACCTCCTCGCAGATCCGATCCAATTCCTCCAGACTTTCGACAGAAGAAATTCTCTTGTATAAATTAAGTCTCATATTCATTTGCGGAAGATATTCTTCAGGAATTTGAATGTCAATCTTCAAATTGATTTCACTCTGGACATGCTCATCATCCTCTCCCTTGAGTTGTTTAACAGTATGCTCCAGAAGATGCATATAGTACTCAAAACCTACGGCCTCCATATTTCCATGCTGCTGTGATCCGAGAAAATTTCCCGCTCCGCGAATCTCAAGATCCTTAGCAGCCAACCGAAATCCAGATCCCAGCTCACTGAATTCTTTGAGTGCTTTCAAGCGTTCTTTGGCCAGGAGAGTCAAATCCGTAAAGGGCGGGACAAGAAAATAGGCAGCGGCTTGGCGGGAAGACCGACCCACTCGTCCCCGCAGTTGATACAGTTGAGATAATCCGAATTTATCAGCTCTATTGACGAATAGAGTATTGACTAGCGGGATATCTATCCCGTTTTCGATAATAGTCGTTGAGACAAGAACATTGTACTTCATCTGAATAAAATCGATCATCCTTTTCTCCAGAGCGAGCGCCGACATCTGCCCGTGAATCACGACTACTTTAGCCTCCGGTACCCACTTTTCGATCATTTGAGCGATGGAATCGATGTCCATGATCTTGTTATGGATAAAATAAACTTGACCGCCCCGAGCCAACTCCTTTCTTATGCCCATGGTGATCAGCTTGCGGCTGAAAGGCGTGACAGCCGTATGTATGGCCAACCGGTCTTTCGGAGGCGTTTCGATGAGGCTGATGTCTATGATCCCTGAGAGAGACAGATTAAGAGTCCGCGGTATAGGAGTGGCTGTCATCGTCAACACATCTACATTCGTCCGCATCTGCTTAAGTTTTTCCTTATGTTTGACACCAAATCTCTGTTCTTCGTCGACAACAAGCAGTCCTAAATCGTGGAATTTAACATCATCGGAGAGGAGTCTGTGTGTGCCGATGATGATGTCGATAAGCCCTTTTTTCAAATCATCCAGAGTCTTTTTCTGCTGCGCTTTGGTTTGGAGTCGTGTCAGACTCCCTACTGTAACAGGAAAAAGGATCATTCTGTTTCTGAAAGTCTGAAGATGCTGACTGGCCAAAACTGTCGTTGGACACAGGACAGCCGTTTGTTTACTGTCCATGACAGCTTTGAAAGCCGCCCTGATAGCCAATTCCGTTTTCCCATATCCCACATCACCACAGAGAAGCCTGTCCATGGGAGTTTCTGACTCCATATCCAAAAGGATTTCCTGGATCGCTTTTTTCTGATCCTCCGTTTCTTCATACTCAAAAGTTTTGTCGAATTCAGTCTGCCAGGTCCCGCTTGCACTGAATCCAAATCCTTTGACCGCTTTTCTCTTTGCGTAGAGATGCAGCAGCTCCTTGGCCATGGTTTCAATGGCTTTTTTTGTCTTCTCTTTCGTCCTCTCCCAGTTCAAGGTTCCCAGTTTATTAAGGAGAGGTGAGGCTGTACCTAAACTCGAATATTTCTGGACCAAATTTAAATCCTCTACCGGGACAAAAAGTTTATCATCATCTTTGTAAAGTATTTCGATAAATTCCCGATTCTTTTCATCCAACTCCAATTTTATCAATCCCTTAAAAACGCCGATGCCGTAATCGGTATGGACAATAAAATCTTCCGCTTTCAAGTCACGGAATTGAGAGACAAATGGACGGACCCGAGACCGGCTGACCAATACTTTTTCTTCAGTAAAAATATCCCGTTCGGAAAAGAGGGTCCACTGCAGCGAGGGATAACTGAAACCTTGTGAAATATTTCCTAAGAGTAGAGAAACGGCTCCATCCAAAGAGAGGCTGAAAGGATCAGACGTTTGCCGGCTGGGAATATCATACTGGGCCAGCAGGCTGGCGAGCTTCCGCCGCACTCCATCACTCGAGAAGAAAACCGATGTCTGTTCTCCCTTTTCCAGCCCGTTTTTTAGATATTTGAGAAAAAAGGGGATTTTGTTTTCAAACCGGGTGACGGATTGAAAGGGAAAGTGAAAGGTCTTTTTCGCATTTGCAGATGTTAAAACACTAAACCGTAAAGCCTCGTGCTCGATCTTTTTCCAGTGATCCAAAAAATACATTTTATCTGGAGGCAGGACCGGCATTTTCTGCGTTCTGAGTTCCTTGTACTGGTCTTGATAATCCTGCAGAACCTCCTTCCAGTCGCTCTCTACCTCTTCGGTATCGTCCATAATGTACACATGATCATTAAGATAATGCGGAAAAAATCGAAAATGTTCCGATGCCAGCAGGGACAAAGAGTAAAATGACACGGGCATCTCTCCCTTCTTGAGTTCCGCAACTAATTGGTCCAAATCCTTGTCCTGAAAGTGAAAACTTTCTTTTTTGGCCCTAGTCTCCCAAGAGTCTATAAAACTCGAGGAAGAAAAAGGAAATTCATAGAGAGCTGGAATGGTGAGACGATCCACCTTTCTCAAAGACCGCTGCGAAGACAGATCAAATTCACGCAGGGAGGCCACTTTGTCGCCGCTAAATTCGATCCGGAAAGGATAATCCTGCCAGGGAGAAAAAACATCCACGATCCCTCCCCGCCATGTGAATTCGCCATGTGAGTTGACAACCGATTCACGTGTATATCCGAAGTATTTTATCTTGTCAAGAAGACCGTCTCTATCAAAAAGATCTCCTTTGCTGATTTCAAGAAAAAAATTTTTCATATTTTTATGATACGGGAAGGGCCAAAGAAGGGCCGAGGGTTTTGTTAAAATAAGGTGTGGAGGATCATAGAGTATATCATGAAAAAACCTCATCCGCGTCGAGACCGTATCAAGAGCGGGCGGGATGTGTTCATATGGATTATCCAACAAGGGAGGAAGGCAGCTGGCTTTTAATTCTGATGAAAAAAATGAGAGATAGGCCCGGCATTGGTCGGCGAAATTGGAAAGGTTGGAAAAAGAAGGCTGGATAAAAACGATCCGTTTTTTTGTTTCAGCCATGAGCATGGCCAGGAAAAAAGGTTTGGCCGAAGGAACAACACCTGTGAGTGTTAATCCTTTTTTCCCCTGATGGATGGCCTCAACAAGCTCTTTAAAGGAATCTGTCTCTCGAAAAAAATTCAAGCTCATAACTTTTTATTATACAAAGATAAGGTGAAGGAAAACAGACAACTTTAGTTAAAGTTAGCATCCCCATGAAAGAAAATATTGACAGATTTACATATTTCCGATATTATTACTAATATAACATCATAAGGAGCTTCAAATGAAAAAATATTCAGTTCCCAGGACTGCCCACTGCTCAGAGGGCTGCCAGAAAAAATCCTGAATAAGATATAAAACTGTTCACACGCTAGAACTAACGATCAGTTTTCAAGGCCCGTTCATTTGATATCTGAACGGGCTTTTTGTTTTCTTATGAATTTCTCTCGGCCGAAAGCTTGATGATCCGACCGATGATATCCGAGCTGGAATGATGGGGAAGATACGGAATGGTGATGACCTCCCCTCCTGCCTGTTCGACTTCCTTTTTCCCGACAATTTCCCCAGGTTTCCAATCCCCTCCCTTAACCAAAACATCCGGCAAAAGAGAGGTGATGATTTCTCTGGGCGTTTCTTCAGAGAACGAGACAAGAAAATCGATATCTGCAATGGCATCTAAGACTTCCATTCTTTCTTCAAGAGGAAATATGGGGCGAGTCGATCCTTTTATTTTCCTGATACTTGAATCATCATTGACCGCAACAATAAGGATGTCCCCCAGTTTTTTTGCCTCATGAAAGAGATGGATGTGGCCTCTGTGCAGGATGTCAAAACACCCATTAGTAAAAACTGTCTTTTTTTGATTATCTTTTAAACTCTGCCGAATAGGAACCAAACTTTGAATATCTTGGATTTTCTCCATGGCTCTAATCAAGATAACCGAGGTCTTTAAGCTGCTGTTTGACTTTATCCAAATCTTCCGGCTCCAATTCTTTATTGACAGGAATAGAGGCCAGAGGGTGCTTTTTTTTCCCCCATTGGACCATATTCCAGACTCTCTCGTGGAGATAATAAAACAGAATTTTGGCGATCACCTCCACACCGATGACTCCCAAAGACAGAAAAGGATCACCTGACAAAATATAGACGATGATCCCGGTGGTCAACGTCGCTACAATTCGCCAGCTGACGGTTTTCATCACCGTCCGGGAATGTGTTTCAACCATTGACCTTTTTCCTGATTTTGCCATTTATCTCTCCAAGTCAAGTTTTTCCCCCGTGCGCTTGACACGGATATTGGATGAGAATTTCCAACTGTGATCCGGAAGGAATATCCCCGTACCCTTTTCATGAGAGGAAACAAGGAACGAGTAAAGATTGCGATGGTAATCGAAAGGATATCCGTCCCTTTTATGGACCGCCACATCCAGATAATAGGTCCCGTTAACAAGATTGAGGCGATCGATCTTAAAAGTGACCTGCCCTTTCCCGCTTATAAAAGCCGGCTCTAATTCCTCTAGAATCGTATTGGTCCCATAGCAGCAAATTCCCTGGGAATTGAAAATACCTATTCCAAAGGCAAAATCTTTTATTTCGGAGTAGGCCTCCACTTCCATCTCAATAATCATCCCATCACGCGGAGAAAAGACATGTTTTTCTATCCCATCCAAGTTTTTGGTCACAGATTTTTTTATTTCGATTTCTCTCTTTCCCCATCGATTTTCCCTGCGATTCTCATCATATTTATCTTCTTGTACAGTTTCTCGTTCTTGCTGCCGTATTCGTTTCTCAAAATCCTCTTCCTGCTTATCTGCCACATCCTGAAGATAGGCATCCACCACACGATTCGGTTCGCCGATAGTCTGGATGACTCCTTCTTTAAGCCAGATCACCTTATCGCAGATTTTTCTGACTGATGCCAAATCATGACTGACAAAGAGAATGGTTTTCTTCCTCCGTCGGAAATCATTGATCCGGTCCAAGCACTTGGGAACAAAAGAGGCATCCCCTACGGACAACACTTCATCCACGAGAAGGACATCCGGATTGACATTGATGGCGATCGAAAATCCCAAACGCATATACATTCCCGAGGAATACGTCTTGACAGGAGCTTCTATAAACTCTTCCAGTTCGGCAAACCTCACAATCTCATCAAATTTTTCATTGATCTCTTTTTTAGAAAGCCCCAGCATGATCCCATTTATGTAGACATTTTCCCGGCCCGTAATCTCCGGGTGGAATCCCGCGCCCAGCTCGATAAGCGCCGACACCTTACCATTGACCGTGACTGTACCTGAGGTTGGTTTTACAATCCCGGTGACTATTTTCAGGAGAGTGCTTTTTCCGGAGCCGTTTTCACCAATGATTCCAAAAGCCGTCCCCTCTTCAACTTTAAAGCTCACCTCTTTTAGGGCCGTCACAAGTTCATCGGGTTTCAACGATTTGAAAAAATCCCTCTTGATCAGGGCACTCTTGAATGTCTTAAAACGATGGCGGGAGGAATATTTCTGATATATTCGGGTTACATTCTGCACCGTTATGGCCACCACTTAGACCTCCTCCGGGAACGAATCACGAAGCTTGTCAAACACATAATAACCGATAAAAAGAAAAATTATTGAAACGAGAAAAGTGATCCCCAGTTTTTTCCAACGGATCATTTCCCCGAAGAAAATAGTGTTCTGGTACCCCCGCATGATATGGGTCATGGGATTCAAATCCATCCAGAGGTTCAGGATTTTGGAATTCCGATCGGCCAGAAGTGCCTCTGTGTAGATGATCGGAGTTGCAAAAAACCAGAATGTCAGCATATTGGTCAGGATATCCTTGATGTCTCTAAAATGTACCGTCAGGGAGGAGACAAGGAAGGAAAAACCAAGCGAAAACACAAACTGGACGACAATAACAAGAGGGAGAAAGAGTAAAAAGAACGTGTACTCTTTGCCCAGGATGGGGACAAAAAGAAAAAGGATGGGGAGTCCAAACAAAAAATGGACGAAATTACTGATCACAACTACAACAGGAAGAATCTCAACCGGAAACATGACTTTTTTTATCAGATTGCCCTGCACCATCAGCACATTGGCCGATTCTATGGACGACGCAGCAAACCATGTCCAGGGAAGAACCCCGCAGAAGAGAAAGAGTGCGTATTTCCAGGGGCTGCCTCCAAAAGCAGGGTCCCTTGGCCCTATGATTAAACCAAAAACGATGGTGTAAATGACCATTAAAAGAAAGGGATTCACAAATGACCAGAGAAAACCAAGCACCGTTCCCCTGTAACGGGCCTTGAGTTCACGGCTCACAAGGTTCTGGATGAGAACCCGGTATTTGTACAGATCTTTGAGATTATTGTATAGACGACGCATAAAGTCTCCCTGAAAAAATTTCTTGTGTTTCTTGAGAGTATTTCCCCTCCTCGTCATAGAGGACGAGGTCGTGCTGCTGTTTCAAGCTCTGAGAAAGAAAGTCACACTCCACAAGAAAGAGATTGGGCCTGTCTTTTGAATGCGCGTTGACAAGCCGTTCGGATTTCATTTTTAAACCGCTCATTTTTACTGCTTCTGCAAAATCGTCTTTTCTCCTTGCGGGAAAGATGAAGTAGGCCCTCCCTCTTTTCTTCAGGAGAACTGAAGTCTTCTGCATTATATCAAAAATCGTACATTTTAACTCGTGCTTAGCGATAGATTTTTCTTTTGAAGGGCTCAAGTGACCCTCAGACCTTTTGTGATAAGGAGGATTAGAAAAAACAACATCGTATTTCTTCTCCGGCCGAAACTGCAGAAGGTCCTGTTCAATAACCGTCATCCTTTTTTCAAGATGGTTGAGTTTAACGTTCCTCCTTGCCAGATCTGCCAGAGAGGCCTGGACTTCGACAGCCGTGATATGCCTAAAGGGCTTGATACTCAGAAGAAGAGAGATGATGCCGTTCCCCGTACCTAACTCCAGCAGTTCATCATCTTCGGTCGTTTGAATGAAATCGGCAAGCAGAGGGGCATCCAATGCGAACCTGTATCCTCTGCATTTCTGGAGGACTTGGATGCGTCCGTGATAAAATGCATCAAGGGTTTCATCCTCGGCCTTCATCCGTTTCCTGCCCCTTGTCTTTTAACCGGGTAAAAACTTGAATTCTGTCCGCATGGACCTCCGCATATCCTCCGCTTACTCCGTATGCCTGCTCTTTATCTGAGATCCGATAAGTGATGTCCCCGTCTCCTAACGTCACCAAGAGAGGGGAATGTCCGGGAAGGATCCCCAAACAGCCATCCAAACCAGGCAGGCCCACTTCCTGTACCTCTTCATCCACCAGGAGTTGATCGGGAGTGATCACTCTAAGTTTCAGAGAAACAGGTACTCCTTCGCTCATACGGACTTCAGCTCCTCGGCCTTGGCAATGACATCCTCGATCCCGCCCATCATATAAAACGCCTGTTCGGGCTTGTCATCATGTTGACCCGCAATGATCTCCTTAAAACCCTTAACCGTCTCCCCAATGTTCACATACTTGCCTTCCCGGCCTGTAAATTCTTGGGCCACATGAAATGGCTGGGAGAGGAACCTCTGTATCTTTCTCGCACGTCCAACGATAAGCTTATCTTCGTCGGACAGCTCTTCAATTCCTAAAATGGTGATGATGTCCTGCAAATCTTTATATCTCTGGAGGATTTCTTTAACATCACGGGCCGTTTGATAGTGTTCGTCTCCAATAATCCGGGGATCTAGAATCCGAGAATAAGATTCCAAGGGGTCCACAGCCGGATAGATGCCTATCTCTGTAAGAGCTCTGGAGAGGTTGGTTGACGCATCAAGATGAGCAAAAGTTGTCGCCGGAGCCGGATCGGTAAAATCGTCAGCCGGCACATAAATAGCTTGAACCGAAGTGATGGAGCCCTTCTTCGTCGAAGTGATCCGCTCTTCCAGTTCACCTAGTTCTGTAGCCAAATTCGGCTGATACCCCACGGCCGAGGGCATGCGGCCAAGAAGCGCTGACACTTCGGAGCCAGCCTGGACAAATCTGAAAATGTTGTCTATAAATAACAGGATATCCTGGTTCATCTCGTCACGAAAATATTCGGCAACCGACAGAGCAGTAAGGCCAACCCGGAGTCTCGCTCCCGGAGGCTCGGTCATCTGACCATAGACAAGCGCCGTTTTATCTATAACCCCGGATTCTTTCATCTCCAGCCAGAGATCGTTTCCTTCTCTTGTCCTCTCTCCAATCCCGGCAAACACGGAATAGCCTCCATGCCGCTGCGCAACATTATTTATCAGCTCCATGATGATGACTGTTTTGCCCACGCCGGCACCGCCGAAGAGACCGATTTTTCCTCCCTTGAGAAAGGGCTGCATCAAATCAATGACCTTAATTCCAGTTTCGAACATTTCAAGCTGCGTGCTCTGCTCTTCCAGAGTTGGAGGTTCACGATGAATGGGGTACATTTTTTCGGCTTTTATTGGTCCCAAATGGTCAACGGGTTCACCGATGACATTCATGACCCGCCCAAGCGTGCATTCTCCAACAGGCACCTGGATGGGCCCATCCAAATCCACGGCTTTCATCCCACGAGCCAAGCCGTCTGTAGGATGCATGGACACACAGCGCACTTTATTCTCCCCAAGATGCAGTTCGACTTCAACAATCACATCAATAACTTCACGGCTGTCTTTTTTCTCGCCCGGCGAACCCGGGTCAAATTCTTCTGTTTCGTTTGTTATCCGGACGGCATTGTAGATTTCTGGAAGGTCGGTATCTTTAAATTCAATGTCGACTACAGGGCCGATAACTTGAACAACCCTGCCGATATTAATTGTGCGAGTACTTTTATCTTTTGTTTTCTTTTGAGTTTTCATTGGACACTCCTTACTCCTATTTCTTCTCTATAGCTTCAACCGCGGATATAATTTCCAGCAGCTCCTTAGTGATTGAGGCCTGCCTCATTTTATTCAAAGCCAATCGCAATTCATCGATGAGTTCTTCAGCGTTCCTTGTAGCGTTATCCATGGCCATCATCCGGGCAGCCTGTTCGGCGGCTTGAGACTCATGGAAAAAGTGCTGGACTTGATCCTCGACATAAAGAGAGAGAAACGCTTCAAGCAGATGGGGTGACTTGGGTTCCAAGTCAGGTTCAGTAGGTTCTTCTTCATAACCATCAGGAGGCTCGAGTGGAAGGAGCTTAGTGATCTTCAACTTCGGAGCCAGGATCGACTTGAACTCATTGTAGGCGACATAGACGGCATCTGCTTGGTTCAAGACATACTGACGCATGAGATTGTGAGCCAATTCCTTCAAGTCCTCTTGTGAAAGCTTGTGAATTTGATCTGCATAGATACGGTCTTTTAGGTATTTTTGTTTTTCAAAAAACGAAACGGCTTTCTTTCCCATTAAAACCAATCGCACTTCAGAAAGAGCTGATTTGTCTTCTAAAAAAGCCAATGTCCTTGAAAGCAGGTTGGAATTGAATGCCCCACACATTCCTTTATCCGAAGTGATGACCAGACAGATGATTGTTTTTTCCTCTCTCTTTTTAAGCAGAGGATGCAGTTCTGCTCCTATCCAGGTGCTCACATTGGCCATCAAGCCTGAAAAATTGTGCCAGAAGGGCCGGCCTTCAAGAACCGTCCGCTGGGCTTTCCGGAACTTGGCCGTAGACACAGACTTCATTGCCTGTGTGATCTGCTGAGTGTTTTTAACACTCTTTATTCGTCTCCGAAGGTCAATGATTGCAGGCATATTATTCTTGCACTTCTTTTTCTTCTTTTTCCTCTACGTCTTCTTTAAACTGCTGATTGAAAGAGGTAAAAGCCTTGCTAAGGGCCTGATCCAAGTCGTCATCAATGACTTTTTTGTCAGTAATTTTTTTCAGAAGATCTTGGTGCTCATGGTCAAAATATTCTATTAATTTTTGTTCATAATTTAGAACCTGAGAGACTTCAATCTCATCTAAAAAGCCCCTGTTCCCGGCATAAATGACAAGGATTTGGTTTTCGACCGACATCGGAACGTACTGGTCCTGTTTGAGAATTTCCGTCAACCGCGCCCCCCTTTCCAATTGAGCCTGACTGGCCCTGTCCAGCTCTGTGCCGAACTGAGCAAAAGTGACGAGTTCGCGGTACTGTGCCAGATCGAGCCGAAGTTTTCCCGCGACCTGTTTCATGGCTTTGATCTGCGCGTTACCCCCGACACGAGATACTGAAATACCAATATTAATGGCCGGCCGGACTCCTGCATTAAACAGCTCCGGTTCGAGATAAATTTGACCGTCTGTTATTGAAATCACGTTTGTGGGAATGTATCCTGAAACATCTCCGGCCTGTGTTTCAATAATGGGGAGTGCGGTCAGCGATCCGCCGCCGTGTTCTTCACTGTATTTAGCCGCCCGCTCGAGAAGCCGGGAATGCAGATAGAAGACATCTCCAGGATAAGCTTCTCTCCCGGGTGGCCGGCGAAGAAGAAGGGATATCTCTCGATATGCCGCGGCATGTTTAGAGAGATCATCATAGACAATAAGGGCATGCTGCCCTCTGTCCCGGAAATATTCACCCATAGCACAACCGCTGTAAGGAGCCAAATACTGAAGAGGAGACGGGTCACTGGCTGAGGCAGAAACCACGATTGTGTAATCCATCGCCCCATAATCCTCGAGGGTCTTAATGCTGTAAGCGACTGTCGAATTCTTCTGACCAATGGCCACATAGATGCATATAACATCCTTTCCTTTTTGATTGATGATAGTATCAAGAGCAATAGCTGTTTTACCCGTCTGACGGTCACCGATGATAAGCTCCCGCTGCCCTCTTCCAATAGGGATCATGGAATCAATGGCCTTTATCCCCGTCTGCAGTGGTTCTTTGACCGGCATGCGGTCTACAACGCCGGGGGCCATTCTTTCGACAACCATAAAATCATCGCTCTGGATAGGGCCCTTTCCATCAAGGGGAACTCCTAGAGGGTTAACGACTCTCCCTATCATGGAAGGCCCGGAAGGCACCTGAATGATCTTATGCGTACGCTTGACAAGATCTCCCTCTTTTATCAAGTACGATTCACCCAAAAGGACAGCCCCCACACTGTCTTCCTCCAGGTTTAGGGCAAGCCCAAACACATCCTTAGGGAATTCCAAAAGTTCGTTATACATAACACGATCGAGACCATAAATTTTAGCGATACCATCTCCTACAGAAGTGACAGTTCCGACCTCTTTGATGTCGATGTCCGACTCAAATCCCTCGATATGACGCTGAATAATCTTGCTTATCTCATCAGCCTTTATTTCCATTTTAATCTACCTTTCTGAAATTTTTTCTTGAAGTTTTGTCAATGCTCCCCTAAGAGAGGCATCATAGATAATGTTTCCTTGTCTAATGGAAACGCCTCCGATCAGATCGGGATCGATTCTATATTTTAAAAACACCGATCTCTTCTCCATCTTCTCCAGCTTATCCGCCAGAATTTTTTTTTGGCTCTCCGATAGAGAAATGACTGAAGAGATTTCAAAAGAAGTTATGCCCTGTGATACATTCCACATATCCGGCAAATCATGAAGGATATCAGGGAGAAGCTCAAGGCGGCCGTTCTCAATCAAAAGAAGCAAAAATCGTTGGACCTTCTTATGAAGGTCTTTTTTTTTCAGGATTTCCTCACCAATGGCTCTCTTTCGTGGAGTTGGAAGAACGGATTTAAAGAAGACCTGCTGCAGTTCTTTTTGACTGGAAACAAATTTCTGGAAATCGATCAACTGCCTTGATATCACTCCAAATTCATCTTCACTAGAGATGGAATTGACCAGGCCTCGCGTATAGCGTCTGACGAGTGTTTTATTTACCATAAAAATCCTCTAGTTTATCGATGGAGGAATCGATAAGGAGAGACTGTCTCTCCGGAGTCATTTTTGCTTTGATATTTGTTTTTGCGAGTTCGGTCGCTAATTCGGCTGTTTGTGCTTTCAACTCACGAACCTTTGTTTGGTAAAACATCTCAAGCTCTTGGCGAGCAAAATCCTTGATCCTCCCGGCCTCTTTCTCCGCCGTCTGGAGAATAGACTCCTTCCTTTTCTGCCCCTCTTCTTCAGCACTCTCCCTGATTTTCGAGAGTTCTGCTTTCAACTTTTGAAGGCGATCCAAGATATTTTTGTATTTTTTTTCGGTCTCCTCCCTCTCCTTTTTTACTTCTTTTATGGTCGTGCCAATCTCCTGTCCCCGGCGTTCAAGAAAATTCTTAAGGGGCTTGCGGAGCAGAAAACCCAATCCTCCAAAAAGAACCAAAAAGTTCAACACCTTCCCCAAATATCCAACAAGGGAAGATGCCTGTGCTTCTTCTTCCGGTGAAAAAAAAAGGAAAAAAGGAAGCAACAGCAAGATGATGAGGACTTTACTTACCTTGTTCATCAGTGCAGCAGCCTTTTTTCGATATTTTTAGCGAAGATCTCGCTTTTTGCTTCCATTTCCTTGAAAAGTATCTTCATCTGTTCTTCCAGATCTGCTTTGCCTTTCTCCACCATTTTCTTTGACTCTTTGGAGACATCGGCGATCAGTTCCTCTCTTTTTTCCTGTGCTTCCTTCTCAAAGGTATTTCGGGAAGCCAAGGCATCCATACGGGCTTTTTTTATCTGTTCTTCGATTTCGGAAAGTGTTTGTTCATAGTCTTCCTGGGATTTGGCCGCTGCCATTTTATTTTGATTGATGAGAGTTTCTCTTTCAGACCTCACTTTCTGCAGAGGATTGAAAAAAACTTTTTTGAGCACAAAAAGCAGGATCCAAATGATGGCAAAGATGACAACTGAACTGATATCAATATCAAGCATTGTTTTTATAGAAATAGTCTAATAAATTAGCCAAAAATTTAACATTTTTAAATACAAAAAGCAAGCCCTAGATCCCTAATTGTCAAAGCCCATCCGGAAACAATTTTTTTACTTCACCCACCAGGAAAAGTGAGCCGGCTATAACTACAGTTTTTTGTTTGTTTGCTTCTCGGACAGCCCTCTGGACAGCCTTGAAAACATCAGATTCGAGGACCATCTTATTCCGGTACTTTTTAGTTCTTTTTTGGATCTCCTCTGGAGCGGCGGCACGAAAATAAGGGAATCGTGCCAAGATCACTTTTTCGGCGAGAGGGAAAAGCACGTCAGCGATTTTCTCGATTTTTTTATCCCTCATCAGCGCAAATACAAGAATGACCGGCGTGGAGATGAAATCCCGGATGTAAGCTTTTAAGGCCTGGGCACCCTCTTCATTGTGGGCCCCGTCAAGCAGAACAATAGGATTCTCTGAAAAAAGCTCCAGACGCCCATCCCACCTGGCTGTCTCAACTCCGCGGAGGATTCGATTTTGGCTTAGGTTCTTCCAATACCGACTGAGGTGTTCTGCGGCAACTATAGCGATGGCCGCGTTCTTTCCTTGATGGACTCCCAAAAGACTCGGAGAAAAAGAGTACGCTCCCTTAGATGTACGCAGAAGGAATTCCCTGTGTGGCCTCCCCCCACACACCTGGAAACTGTCTTTCTTATCAAAGACATTAGTGAATGGAGCTCCAAGTTCTTGGGCCCTCTTTTGGAGAACAGCTAAAGCTTCAGGATCTTCAGCACCACAGACAACGGGCACATCCGGCCTCATGATCCCGGATTTTTCGAAGGCGATCTGACCGGATGTTTCTCCGAGAGCTTTTTGATGCTCGGGAGAAATCGTTGTGATCACCGACAGGAGAGGCATCACGACATTTGTGGCATCAAACCTCCCACCCATACCCACTTCAAGCACGGCGATATCCACCTTTTCTCTTTTAAAGCTCAAAAATGCCAGGAAGCTCAATATTTCAAAATACGTGGGATGGTACTGAAGTTTTTTGGCATGAATGAGGGCTTCGATCTTGTCTTTGAGAAACGTCAATCTATGGCTGAAGGCCTTTTTAGAAATGAGGGTATCCCCTATACGGACCCGCTCTCGCACACTCACTAGGTGAGGGGAGGTGAAGAGACCCACACGAAAACCGTGCAAGGACAATATTCGGGTGATCATGGCACACACAGAGCCTTTTCCATTTGTCCCGGCCACCAGGATTGAGGGATAGTGAACATGGGGACGATGAAGCGATTCGAGGACGGTTCTGACATTGTCCAGACCGAATTTAACACCGAGTTTCTGGACTTCTTCCAGATACCTCAAACACTGTTGAAAATTCATTGAGGACGATTCATGAAAAGACGGAGGACTCGAGCGAGGTAGACTCGGAGATTACGCCTTTCGACAATGTCATCCAACATGCCGTGTTCAAGAAGAAATTCAGATCGCTGAAATCCTTTGGGAAGCTTCTCTTTAATCGTCTGTTCGATGACTCTCGGTCCGGCAAAACCAATGAGGGCTTTTGGTTCGGCAATGTTTATATCACCCAGCATCGCAAAGCTGGCAGTAACTCCACCTGTTGTGGGATCTGTAATCAGAGAGATGAAGGGAATCCCAGCCTCTTCAAGTCGAGCAATGGCCGCACTTGTTTTCATAAGCTGCATGAGAGAGAGAGTTCCCTCCTGCATCCGCGCCCCGCCTGAACAGGACACTACGATGACCGGCATTTTTTCTGAAAGGGCTTTTTCCAGAGCTCTTGTTATTTTTTCGCCGACAACCGATCCCATGCTGCCGCCCATGAAGGCAAAATTCATACTGCAGACAACAGCTTGAATCCCTCCAATGGTTCCGACTGCATTCAGCACAGCATCAGGATGGGCCGTCTTTTTTTGGTTTTCTCTCAAGCGGTCGGAATATTTTTTTGAATCGACGAACCCAAGAGGGTCCATTGGATAGATATTTTGATCAAAAAGCTCATATTGTCCATTATCAAAAAGCATCTGCAGCCGTTCCTCTGCTGAAATCCTGAAGTGAAAGTGGCATTCCGGACAAATAAACGAATTATCCAGAATGTCCTGTTTGTAAAGAATGCGCTGGCAGTTATTGCAACGCGTCCACAGATTCTTCATAGTTATCCTTTATGTTTTTTTCCTTTTTCAGGGAGACTGTCAGCCATGTCAGAAAGTGTTTTTATAATGTCCTCGGGACTCGGTAGCTCCTCCTCAATGGGCACTTCGTCATGAATGATATTCAAGACTGAATTCAGTAATTTTTCATCATCATAAGGTTTTTCAAAATACGCTACAACTCCAAGAGACTTTATGGCTTCATTCCTGTACTGAGAGCCTTTGTAGAGAGCGGTGACAATAATAATCGGGGTTTTACTCTCTGACTCTTCACGTATTTTTTTTACGAGTTCAAATCCATGCAGTTTGGGAAGCATCGGTTCGAGGAGGACGAGATCCGGTTTTTCCTTAATAAATTTTTCGTAGGCCATTTGGCCGTCGGAAGCCGTAATAATTTGGAGATTATAGGGCTGGAAAATAGTCTTCAAAGCCTCAATGCTATTTTTTTCGTAGTCGACGATAAGTATCTTTTTTTCTGCCATGGACTCTGCCATCGATTCTAAAAGAAGCAGGCATTCTTGTCAACGCTCTCAAGAATCACAAATCAAGATTGTTCTATTTACCATTTTGAGTCGATTTGATATATTAACCAGGATGAATGCACAAGTTCCTTTAGACCTCTCTTTAATTATCCCGGTATTTAACGAAGCGGAAAACTTGCCAATCCTCCATGCCGAAATCTCCGAATCCTGCAGCAAACTTGGAAAAACATATGAAATCATCTTTATTGACGATGGAAGTCTGGACAATTCTTTTTTTGTCTTAAAAAAAATCCAAAGAGAAGATCCCACCGTTAAACTCATTAAACTGAGAAGAAATTTCGGTCAGACCGCTGCCCTCTCGGCCGGATTTGATCAAGCGCAAGGCGAGATCGTCATCACTCTGGATGCAGATCTCCAGAATGATCCCAATGATATCCAGCAGTTTATCGAAAAAATCCATGAGGGTTATGACATCGTCAGCGGCTGGAGAAAACAGAGGAAGGACAAATTTTTTTCCCGCCGGCTCCCCTCTATGATTGCCAACCAGCTCATTTCTCGAATCACTAAGGTCAAACTCCACGATTATGGATGCACACTCAAAGCTTTCCGTAAAGAAATCATAAAAAACATCAAGCTCTATGGAGAGCTCCATCGTTTTATCCCGGCCATCGCCAGCCAAATGGGTGTTTCCATAGCAGAGATCAAAGTGAATCACAGAGCGCGGCGGTTCGGAAAATCCAAATACTCCTTCTTCCGTTTTCCCCGTGTGATCCTTGATCTTCTCACCGTCAAATTCTTGCTCAGTTATTCCACACGCCCACTCCAGGTTTTCGGGTTTTTCGGCCTGATCAGCGGTGTGGGGGGAGGTGTGATCGGTCTTATTATGTCTTACCAGAGGCTCGTCCTCAAACAGCCAATTGCCGGCAGGCCTCTCTTACTGCTGGCGGTCCTGCTCATTGTCATTGGGATTCAATTTATCACCCTTGGACTTCTGGCTGAAATCATGGTCCGTGCCTACCATGAATCTTCAAATAAGAGCACGTACTACATCCAGGAGATTATCGAATCTGATTCCGAAAAGAACTGAATCATTCTTTAGCCAATGAATATTCTCATGCTGGCCCCTGAACCTTTTTTCCAGCCCCGCGGCACTCCGATCAGTATCTACTTCCGAATTAGAGCCCTCGCTGATCTTGGACACAACATTGACCTCATCACTTATCATCTTGGTGAAAACAAAAAAATCAAAAACCTGAAAATCCTGCGTATCCCCGATCTTTTTTTCATAAAAAAAATCAAAATCGGGCCGTCATTGGTTAAAATTCCTCTTGATTTTCTGCTTCTTTTAAAAACCATGTTCCAGTTGACCATAAAGCCCTATGATTTGATTTTTTCTCATGAAGAAGCCGGCTTCTTCGGGGCGGCACTCGCAAAAATTTGGAGAATTCCGCATGTTTACGACATGCATTCAAGCCTGCCCCAGCAGCTGGACAATTTCGAGTTCACCAGAGCCCGATGTGTTAAGGGTCTTTTTCTCCGGATAGAAAAATTTATCCTTAAAAATTCACAGGCAATCATAGTCATCTGCCCCGACCTTTCGCAAACTGTACAGAAGATCGGATTCGGACGCAAAGCTATCCTTCTGCAAAACTTTATCGACTTTGATGACCTGGAGAGCCTAGAAAGTGATACCTCTCTCAGCCAAAAGGATATTGCACCTAGAGGAGAAAAAATTGTGCTCTATACAGGAAATTTCCAGCCCTATCAGGGAATCCATCTTCTTCTCGAAGCCGCCACCCGGCTGGATCAAGAAAATGTCGTCTTCCTGCTTGTGGGAGACAGCCAATCCGCCGTTGCCCGTATGAAACAAAAAGCAAAGGAATTGAATATCGCTAAAAAAGTGAAATTTACCGGACAGGTTCCTCCATCACGGGTCTCCGAATATATATCATTGGCTGACGTTCTTGTTTCACCTCGAATGTCAGGGACAAACACTCCTCTTAAAATCTACTCCTTTCTCAAATCGGGAAAGCCCATAGTGGCCACAAATCTTTGGACGCATACGCAGGTCCTTGACGAAAACATCTCTATCCTTGTCGAACCCGACGCGGACAGCTTTGCACAAGGAATTTCCTATGCGCTGAATGACCCGGGAGCCAAAAAACGTGCAGAATCGGCTAAACGTCTGGCCGAAGATGAATATATTTATCCCAAATATCTGGATATAATGACAAAAATACTCAAAAAAGCCAAAGCAAGTATTAGGAATAAAGAGCTTTAAATCATGCGTGCCTTCATCACCGGAGCCTCAGGTTTTGTGGGTACTCATCTAGTCAAAAAACTCCTCAAAAACAATTGGTCGGTCCGCATTCTGATCCACAAAAATAACATCGGTGATTCCAAGAATTGTGAAGTCATCCTGGGGGATATCGGTGAAAATGAAGTGCTGGAAGATGCCCTGAAGGAAATAGATGTCCTCTTCCATCTCGCCGCAGCACTGGGAGGGTCTCTCATCGACAGGAACGAATTCTATCGTATCAATGCCGCCGGCACTGAGAATGTTCTCGATGCCGCTTTTAAAGCAGGAGTTAAGAAAGCCGTTCATTTTAGCTCTGCAGGTGTTTTAGGTGCAGTCCGAAATAATAAAGCGGTCGATGAAGCCTATCCCCCACACCCCATCAGTTCCTACGATCAATCCAAACTCGAAGGAGAAAAAATCGCCCTCAATAAAGCAAAAGAAGGGAAGCCCGTTCTCGTCATAAGGCCTGGCTGGGTATATGGGCCTGGAGACCGGCGAACATTCAAACTGATAAGAGCTATCGCACGGAAAAAATTTATCCTTGTGACACGAGGGCATGCACGTCAGACTCCTGTTTTTATCGATGATCTATTACAAGGAGTTCTGCAGTGCGTGGAACAGGGAAGGAATGGAGAGATCTATAATATCGCAGGGAACGAAGCCTTGACTGTCAGACAAATTGTGGAAAATATTGCCGCGGCCACAGACAGCACAATTCCCAAACTGACTCTTCCTCTTTTTCCCGCTAAGGTTGCAGCCTGGAAGCTTGAAAAAGCATTCCGGCTCTTTAAAAAAGAAGCGCCCATCACCTCAGGAAAACTGGCATTTTTCATCCATCCCAAACCCCTCTCTATTCAAAAAGCCGCCCATGAGCTGGGTTTTGTTCCTCAAACACTTTTCCAGGAAGGCATAGCCCAAACTGTAAATTGGTATAGAGAGCAGGGTTGGCTTTGATGAGCCTGCTCTTTGTGTAAACAATCTCTCTCTGTTTTAGAACCATAAAAGAAAATTGAAAATAAACATATCCCTATCAAGGGAAAAAGATTTAATATCAGAAATTTCGATGTCTTGCGTGAGTATTCCGCAAATCATATAATATCAGCCCTGAAGAACAGAATCATGGATAAAGATAAAGTCAGCCGATTTTATGATGTGGTATGGACAGAATACATTCCTGAATATGAAGCCACGGAAAAACATTGGGAAATTTTTTTTTCACGGGAAGAAGTTCGAGGAAAATCAGTACTGGATGC
>SDBU01001516.1_pt1 | contig 32869 bp, 39 predicted proteins | sample 2277071 | NCBI WGS metagenome assembly SDBU01 (sample SAMN10397929, study PRJNA504765) | marine sediment metagenome | isolation source: marine sediment core GS08_GC12, 126 cmbsf | place: Arctic Ocean: Gakkel Ridge, Loki's castle | collected 2008 | reverse complement strand
GAAGATTTTTCCTGGAAGGAAATTTTTCTTCTGGAAGAAGCCCTGAAACCAATTTTTGATTTTCGCAAATGCCGTCCCGATGACCACTACGAAGTTACGTCTGCTTCAGGCAAATTTAAGAGTTTGCGCTATTGGACGTCACCTATAAATTTTTATCTTGTAGAAAGTGGCGACTCGGGTGAGTTGGTGGCTTCGCTGGAGAGAGTTGAAACGGATGAGGTGATTGTAGATGCGAAAGGAAAAATAGAAAGTTCGCTCTACGAAAGTATGGTCAAGAAAGGCCTTACTCCCGAAATTGTGATGAACTTTGCCGATATTTTTGCCTGGCAGATAGATTTTTTGACCGAGCCCAGGGAAGGAGACGTTTTTAAACTTATCTGGAAACAATATCAAAAAGACGGAAAATCCCTTCTGGAAGGTAGAATTTTAGCGGCTGAATATGAAAATAGCGGAAAGAAACATACCGCTATTTTTTTTAAACCTCTGGATGGTAGTGGAGATTACTACACTCCTGAGGGGAAATCCTTAAGAAAAATCTTTTTACGTTCTCCCTTACATTATCGGCGAATTAGTTCCTATTTCTCCAACAGAAGATTTCACCCTATTTTAAAATATTACCGTCCTCATTTAGGGATCGATTATGCGGCTCCAATAGGCACGCCGGTTTCTACCATCGGAGATGGTGTGGTCGTCTATGCTGGCTGGAAAGGAGGTTATGGAAGGTTTGTAAAAATTCGTCATTCCGGCAGTTATTATACAACCTACGCACATCTCTCCCGCTACGGGAGAGGAATTAAAAAAGGAAGAAGGGTAAAGCAGGGAAGTGTAATTGGGTACGTTGGCTCAAGTGGTTTATCTACCGGACCGCATCTTGACTTCAGAATAATCAGAAATGGAAGGTTCGTTAATTTCTTAAGGATGAAAGTTCCTCCGGCTAAATCCCTTAACCCTAAATATAAAACATCATTTGATAAAATAAAGGAAGGGTATCTTCTCCGACTTAACGAAATCTACGATGCAGCCAGCCAAACCACTGCTCTGGGTATTGACGCACAAAGGATTCGATAATTTTCATAAAGCAGGCGGTATTGTCCGCAATATCTTTACGCACATCATCCGTTTTACTCAATTTTACGGGTTCTTTGATAATAATCCGGTAGGTCCCATCGGGATTCTTGAGAGAGAAGATGGGCAAAGCCACTGACCCCATTCTGCGGGCAAAGGTTGCCGCTCCGATGGCGGCAAGGACCGGATGACCAAAGAAATTCACCTTGACCCCTTTTCCGGAATGTTGGTCCATAAGGATACAGAAAAGGCCATTTTTTTTAAGCCATTTCATCGAGTTTTTAAGAGAAACTGAGAGAGGATGTTTTGGTATCCATGCCATTTTTATTTTTCTTCTTATTTCCTGAAAAAATTTCTCCATTCCCTGATTGGACTGTTCCCGAATCATCGTATTGACCGGATAGCCAGCGAAGGTAAGACCTGCTACCATCAAGGGAAAGTTTCCAAAATGAGCCGAGACCCCAACGACTCCTTTCCCTTTTGCTAATGCTTCTTTCAGATATTCTTCTCCCTCGATTTTAATCGACTTTGAGAATTCTTCTTTAGACCATTTCATTGCTTTAACCGTTTCACAAAAACCAAGGTAAATATAGGCAAACTGTTTTTTGGCAATACGGGAAAGTTCACTTCTGCTTTTTTCTTTCCCCAGGGCAATTCTTAGATTGAAGAGGACCCTTTTTCTGGAACCAGCCAGCGAGAGATAAGCAAAATTGCCCAAAAATCTGGAAAAAATGGAATGAAACCAGGAGGGGGTCAGAGAAATGACAAAAGCGGTTAGTCGCGTTAAAAGGTAAACAATGTCACGAACTAATTTTTTTGGTCTTTTCATAATTTAAAAGTTTATGTTATAATAAATTATTTTAGGATAGAATGCAAACGACGAAGTGCAACCATAGGGAAGCAATCCCAACGAAGTCGTTGCGAGTCCGCTCTTTGAGCGGACGTGGCAATCTGATACTATGAAAATCAATAAGCCAAAGGGAACCTATGACCTTTTCCCGGAGGAGTCAGGAAAATGGCAGTGGGCAGAAGATATAGCAAGAAACCTCTTCGAAGAATATGGCTTTTTTGAGATTAGAACGCCCATTTTTGAGTCAACGGAACTTTTTTCCCGCTCCATCGGGAAATTTACCGACATCGTGGAGAAACAGATGTATACCTTCAAGGACAAAAAAGGCCGCTCCCTAACATTAAGGCCTGAAGCAACCGCCTCTGTTATCCGCGCCTATTTGGAGAAAGGGGAAGAACAGGCAGGAAAAAGATTCTACTATCTGGGTCCTATGTTTCGTTATGACCGACCTCAGAGAGGAAGGTTTCGTCAATTCTCTCAGATTGGAGTAGAACTTTTTGGGGTGGCGCATCCGGGAGCGGACAGTGAAATAATTCTTCTTTTAAACGAACTCTTTCAGAGATGGGGATTGAAAAATTTCGAGATTCAGTTAAACTCTCTGGGTTGCTCCCTTTGCAAAGAAAAGTATGTCAAAATCCTTTACGACTATTTGAAAAAAATACCTCTTTGCGCGGACTGCGAGAGAAGAAAAGAAAAGAATACGTTGCGAGTTTTAGATTGTAAGAATAAAATTTGTCAATCCGCTATTGAGAAGGCACCAAAATTCACCGATTATCTCTGTAAGGATTGTTCTTTTCATTTTGCAATGACTACAGATTATCTTGACTGCTTGAAGGTTCCCTACCGCCTCAATCCACGTTTAGTCAGGGGCCTGGACTACTATACCCGGACGGTCTTTGAACTTTTTTTAGCGAAATCAGGAGAAAACATTGCAGTTGCTGCCGGGGGAAGATATGATAATCTAATCGAAGAATTAGGGGGGAGAAAAACACCGGCAGTTGGTTTTGCCATTGGGATGGAAAGATTGATGACAAATTTAGTTCTTCCCGACCAGAAAAAGAGGATTCCTTTCTATTTTGCCTTTTTGGGAGAGGAAAAAATTTTAAAAGAGGCGATAAAATTGACTCAGAAATTGAGAAGGAGTAAAATTCCCGTGATTATCAATTATGAAGCAAGAAGTTTAAAAAGCCAGCTTCATCAGGCAGACCGCTTGGGCTGTGAATTTGTTCTTATTCTTGGTCCCGAGGAGTTTGAGAAAGATGTAGTAATCCTGCGCGATATGAAAAAGTCCACCCAGGGGAAAATAAAAAGAGAAAATCTGGTAGAAAAAATTAAAGAGATGAGAAAGGTCTCCTGACCCTGGAGTAGCAGAGTTTGCTCTGCGCGAGACAAGTCTCGCTACTCCGATATCGATATCAGGAGATGCCTCCAACAATAAAAAAATGAAAAGGACACATACCTGCGGAGAATTACGCAAGAGTGATGTCGGTAAAGATGCGCTTTTGTTTGGCTGGGTGAATATACGACGAGACCATGGCAAACTCCTCTTCATTGATTTGAGAGACCGCTATGGTATTACCCAGGTTCTCTTTGACTCTAAAATTCTTCCCTCCGCCAAATCTTTACATAGCGAGGACCTGATCGCAGTGAAGGGAAAGGTGAATGAGAGGCCCGAAGGCAGCATCAATAGAAAAATAGCAACTGGTGAGATAGAGCTATTTGTAGAAAATTTTTTTCTTCTTAACAAAAGCAAAGAGTTGCCGTTTGAGATTTCAGGAAAATCAAAGGTTGCCGAGGACTCCCGCCTTCTTTATCGCTATCTTGATTTAAGGCGGCCAATAATGCAGGAAAGGATTATTCTTCGGCATCGCGTGATTAAATCAATCAGGGACTATCTGGACCAAAAAAATTTCCTGGAGATAGAGACGCCAATTCTTACCAAAAGTACTCCCGAGGGTGCACGTGATTATTTGGTCCCCAGCAGGATTTCGCCGGGAAATTTCTTTGCTCTTCCCCAGTCACCTCAACTTTTCAAACAACTGCTGATGATTGCGGGAATTGACAAATATTTTCAGATTGCCCGATGTTTTCGCGATGAGGACCTGCGGGCCGACCGACAGCCAGAACATACACAACTTGATATGGAATTTTCTTTTGTTACCCCGGATGATATTTTCTCTATTATCGAAGAGATGCTTTCCATTCTTTTTGAAAAATTTCTCTCTCTGAAACTTTCTCTCCCTTTCCCACGGCTTAAATACGCCGATGCGATTTCCCGTTATGGCAGTGATAAACCCGATCTTCATGAAGAGAAAAAAGAAGATTTTTCTTTTGTCTGGGTTGAACAATTTCCTCTATTTCAGTATAATAAGGAAGAAAAAAGGTTGGAGTCCGAGCATCATCCTTTTACCTCACCGATGGAAGAAGACGTTCCGCTTTTAGAAAAGGAGCCGTTAAAAGTTAGGGCAAATGCATACGACCTTGTCCTTAATGGGGAGGAAATCGGAGGGGGAAGTATCAGAATTCACAAGAGGGAACTTCAGGAAAGAATTTTTGAAATGATTGGCCTTTCACGAAAGGATTATCTTTCCAAGTTTGGTTTTCTTTTGGATGCCATGGAATATGGTGCGCCTCCACATGGAGGGATTGCCCTTGGCATCGACCGCCTTTTGATGTTCATCGCAGGGGCTGAGTCAATCAGGGAGGTAATTGCTTTTCCTAAAGCAGGAGATGGTTCCTGCCCCCTGACAGGCGCCCCGAGCGAGATTTTACCGGAACAGTTGAAGGATTTATCTTTGAAAGTTGACAAAAAGGAAATAAAGTAATATACTTTTTCATTTTGTAATTTTTTACGATAATGGTAAAGAAAAGAGAAAGACCAATCTATATTCCGGAAGGTGTTAAAAGCACGGTTAAAGATAATGTTATAATTATAGAAGGACCCAAAGGTAAATTAGAAAGGAAAATTCCTTTTTCTTTAAAGGCAGGGATAATCGAGAAGCAAATTCTTCTAAAAAGGCAGGGGGAAGAACCCAAAAACGTTGCTTTCCAGGGACTTTTTCGCTCTCTGATTAGTAATATGATTACGGGAGTGGTGGAGGGCTACGAGAAAATTTTAGAGGTTGTTGGGGTGGGCTATCGCGCTAAAATTGAAGGAAAAAAACTTTCTCTCTCCGTTGGTTTTTCTCATTTGGTCGAGATACAAGTTCCCGATGACCTGACGGTGGAAGTTGCTAAAACTACTATTTCGGTCAAGGGGATAGATAAGGAATTAGTGGGAAGATTTGCGGCATCAATCAGGGATGTTCGGCCACCGGACGCTTATAAAGGTAAAGGAATCCGCTATCGGGGAGAGTATGTTCGCCATAAGGTAGGCAAGACCGCCGTAGCAACAACGGTATAAAAAGCGATGACGTCATTGCGAGCGTGAGCGAAGCAATCCGACGAAGTCGTTGCGAGGGACAAAGTCCCGTGGTAATCTCATTTTTTCATGAAGCGAGGGATTGCCACGTCGTCAGCTTGAGGCGGACTCCTCGCAATGACACTTTGTGTCAGTTAAAAGTATGAACAAAAAGGATAGAAGAAGAAAACATAAGTGTTTGGTTGAAAGGAAAAAAATTTTTGGAATGAAGGAGCGCCCACGCCTTACCATTTTTAGAAGTTCAAAACATATCTATGGTATTCTTATTAATGATGAAGAAGGAAAGGTGATTACCACTGTCTCCAGCATTTCTAAAGATTTTGCCACAAATGATAAATCTATAAGCGGATATAATCTTAAGGGGGCCGAGAGAGTTGGTTCTCTATTGGCCCTGAAGGCACTTTCTTTGGGAACTAAAAGAGTTAAATTTGACCGTGGCGGTTATTCCTTTCGCGGCAGAGTGAAGGCATTTGTTGTAGGGGTAGAGAAAAACGGGTTACAATTTTAATGGATAAAAATCAAGATAAACAAGAAGAGTTGATTAAGAAAGTCATTAATATTAACAGAATTTCTAAAGTGGTTAAGGGTGGAAGGCGAATGAGATTCAGTTCTTTGGTTGTTGTAGGGGATGGGAAAGGTTCTGTCGGTTATGGTCATGCGAAAGCAGGAGAGGTCAGTGCTGCAATTGCCAAGGCAGAAAAAAAAGCGATAAAAACGCTCCTTAAAATACCTATTGAGGGCTCAACCATTCCCTGGATGATTACTACCAAGTTCGGAGCTTCCAAAGTTCTTTTGAGACCAGCGAGAAGAGGAAGGGGAATTGTAGGGGCTAAACCGGTAAGGGCGGTGATGGAAGCGGTCGGTATTTCTGACGTCGTAACAAAATTATTTGGCTCCCATAATTCCCTTAACGTAATAAAAGCAACCTTTGCTGCTCTTTCCTCCTTGTTTGAGGGCAAGACAAATGAAACTAAATGAATTAAAACCGGCTGCGGGTTCGCACCATAAGCGAAAAAGGGTTGGTCGTGGTCCCGGTTCCGGTCATGGTAAGACGGCAACGCGTGGTCATAAAGGACAAGGATCCAGGTCAGGTATCAATAAGGGCTCCCGAAATTTTGAAGGAGGACAAATTCCTTTTGTTAGAAAATTTCCCAAGCGGGGCTTTACACCGATTAATAGAAAAGAATATCAAATAATTAATTTAGAACAATTAAATATATTTAAGGATGGGGAAGTAGTGGACTTGCGGAGGATGAAAGAAGAAGGACTGGTTAAGAAGAAAGGTTTAGTGAAAATCCTTGCCAATGGAGAAATAAAAAGAAAGTTGACTCTGAGAGCAGATAAATTTAGTAAAAAAGCAAACGAGGCAATTAACAGAATGGGTGGAAAAACAGAGAGTCAAATGTTTACCACGAAAGCACGAAAGTTAGAAAGCGCGAAGAAAAAATAAATATATTATTTCGCGTTTTCGTGTCTTCGTGGTTAAAATATTATGTTAGGACCATTTCGTGATAGTTTCAAGATTCCCGACCTGCGTAAGAAAATATTAATTACTTTAGGGCTGTTAGCCGTCTATCGTCTGGGTTGTTATATTCCCACTCCCGGGATTGATGGAGCCGCTTTGGCTCAATTTTTCCAGAGGATTCAGGGCACACTCTTCGGGATTGCCGACCTTTTTACCGGTGGGGCTCTCTCTAACCTCACCATTTTTGCTCTAGGGATTATGCCTTACATCTCTGTTTCCATTATTCTGGAACTTTTAGCCGCAGTAGTCCCTTATTTCGAGAATCTGAAAAAGGAGGGACCTGAAGGAAGGAGGAAACTTACCCAGTTAACAAGACAGGGAACGGTGCTTTTGTGTATTGTTCAAGGACTGGCAATTTCTTTCTGGTTGGAAAATCCCAACAATTTTGAGGGGGTGGTGATGGTTTCCCAGCCGGGGTGGTTTTTTCGCATTATCACGGTAATCACTCTTACTACCGGTACTGTCTTTTTGATGTGGTTAGGAGAACAAATCACGGAGAAGGGGATTGGTAATGGTATTTCTTTAATCATTACCCTCGGAATCCTTTCCCGGTATCCGTCGGCATCCAAACAGGTTGGAATGCTTTATCGCTCGGGACAATTAGCCGGTTATACCATTTTTCTGATGATTATCTTGATTGGACTTGTAGTGGCGGCTACCATCCTTCTTGTCGAAGGAGAAAGGAGAATTTCTGTCCAGTATGCCAAACGGGTCATCGGCAGGAAGGTATATGGGGGGCAATCTACTTACCTTCCAATTAAAATTAATCAGGGCGGGGTTATTCCTTTAATCTTTGCTACGGCTATCCTGATGCTTCCGGCAACAATGTTAAGGTTTGCCAAGGTTGATTTTGTGCGTAGAATTTCTGATTGGCTGAACCCAGGTGCCCCTCTTTATACATTTCTTTATGCAGGGCTGACCGTTTTTTTCTGTTATTTCTATGCGGCAATTAACTTTAATCCTGATAACGTAGCCGACGATTTACGCAAGTATGGTGGCTTTATTGCCGGAGTGAGACCGGGGAAACCTACGGCAAACTTCCTGGAGAGAATTTTGACAAGGTTGACTCTCCCGGGTTCCCTCTTTTTGGTTACCATTGCTATTTTTCCTTATGTTATGATGAACTGGTTAAAGGTTCCCTATTTGGTTGCAAGTTTGTTTGGCGGGATTGGTTTGTTGATTATTGTTGCCGTAATCATTGAGACGATGCGGCAGATTGAGTCCCATCTGATTATGCGTCATTATCAGGGGTTTATGAAGAAGATGAAGATAAGGTAGACGAGAAGGTTTCCTTCAGCGGGTCTCCTCACTTTGTTCGTCAGTCAGGGTGCTCACATCTCGCACCCGACGCTATCTCGTGCTCCTTACTCGTCGCACAGCGTCCGCTCGCAGTAATGCTCGCTATGGATTCTTCCTCTGTCCGGGCATTCATACAGAATCCAATGCATGCTTAAAGTAAACTTCCTCGTCTTGGTGAAAAAAGTAGGGGTCGGATTTATCCGACCCGAAGGCACGCTGCGGAAAATATTCCGAACCTATAGAAGGGAAGATAAGAGGTAATGGTTATTGTTCTTTTTGGAGCGCCGGGGGTTGGGAAGGGAACAATTGGAAATCTTTTGAGTAAGGATTTAAAAATTCCTCTGGTTTCTACCGGTGACATTCTGCGAAGGAATGTAAAAGAAGCAACGGAACTGGGTTCTAAAGCCAAATCATTTATGGAAAAGGGTGCTCTTGTTCCTGATGAAATAATAATCAAGATGATGACGAAAGAAATTTCCCGTTTGAAAGGCGGCTTTATCCTTGACGGATTTCCCCGAACCTTTAATCAAGTAAGGAAATTGGAAGAGGCGATGAGTGATAATTCTTACTATATTGTTAATTTAAAAGCCGAGGATGATTTTTTGATCAAACGACTTTCTGACAGAAGAATTTGTAAAAATTGTGGGGCAATTTACCATTTAGTAAATATTCCTCCGAAAAAAGAGGGAATTTGCGACAGGTGCGGAGGGCGTCTTTATCAAAGGGAAGATGACCGGGAAGATGTAGTAAAGGAAAGATTGGCTCTCTTTCATACGAAGGCACGACCAATTACCGATTATTATGAGAAGAGGAGGATTTTAAGGAACGTAGGCGCCTCACTTCCTTTACAGGAAATAGTTGATTTAATTAAGGAAAAAATAAAGGATGATTCCCATCAAGAATAAAAAAGAGATTGAGAAAATGAGAAAAGCCGCAGATATAACTGCAGGAGTTCTGCGTTTATTAGAAAAGGAGATTCGTCCGGGGATAACAACGTTGGAGTTGGATAGAATAGCTTTTAACTTTATTAACGAGAAAGGGGCAAAGCCGGCTTTTAAGGGGTATCAGGGATATCCGGCAACTATCTGCGCTTCTATTAATGAAGTTGTCGTTCATGGTATTCCGTCTTCTTTTAAACTTAAGGAAGGAGATATTGTCAGTATTGACGTTGGAGTATGTTTTGAGCATTACTATGGCGATGCCACGCGCACCTTTGCGGTGGGTAAAATCTCATCCGAGGTTTCACGTCTCCTGGAGACAACAAAAAAATCTTTGGACTTAGGAATAAAGAAAATGGTGGCCGGTAATCACCTTTCCGACATATCCTATACTATTGGAACTTATGCCAAAAAGAAGGGCTATTCTGTAGTGCGCGAATTCGTTGGTCATGGAGTTGGTAAAGAATTACATGAAGAACCCGAAATCCCTAATTTTGGCTCTCCGGGACAGGGTCCTTTTTTAAAGTCAGGGATGGTCTTTGCCATAGAACCAATGATTAATATAGGAAAAAGAGAAATTAAAATCTTAAAGGATGGTTGGACGGTGGTGACCGCTGACGGTAAACCGTCTGCCCATTTTGAAGATACTGTCCTAATTGGCAAAGATGGACCGGAAGTCCTTACGTATTATGGTTAAGGAGAAAGCAATATTAATGGACGGAGTGGTTACCCAGGCATTACCAAATGCTTTCTTCTGGGTAGAATTGAAGAATGATTATAAGGTTCTGGCGCACATCAGCGGGAAAATGCGGCTTTACTATATTAGGGTTCTGCCGGGAGACAAGGTAAAAGTGGAACTTTCTCCGTATGACTTGACACGAGGAAGAATTATTAAGAGATTATAGGAGAGGTTGAGATGAAAGTAAGATCTTCGGTAAAAAAATTTTGTCCCCAGTGTAAAATTGTTAAAAGAAAAGGGGTGGTGCGCGTAATTTGCACCTCTCCTCGTCACGGTAAGAAACATAAGCAGAGGCAGGGATAAAGAATATAACCACGAATTATATTTATTTGTCCACGAGATTACACAGATAAAAAAATATAACCACGAATTAACACGAATGAAAGAATAAAAACAATTCTTGACAGGATTTACAGGATTAAAGACAAAGATATATTTCAGGTTTAAATCCAGTTAATCCTGTCAGATGATATTTAATTCGTGTCCATTCGTTGAAATTAGTGTTTATTCGTGTTAGAAATCTTGTGATAATCTGTGTTAATCTGTGGATAAAGAATAAAAGGGAAAAATGGCAAGAATTTTAGGAGTGGAAATTCCAAATGAGAAGAGAGTAGAAATTGGTTTAACTTATATCTACGGTATTGGGATAAATCTTTCCCGAAAGATTCTTACGATGTCCAGGGTTGACCCGGACAAGCGCGTCAAGGATTTAAAAGATGAAGACGTTTCCGGTATTAGTAGTATAATTCAGAAGACCTGTAAGATTGAAGGAGACCTTCGTCGGGAAATTAGCGCTAATATTAAACGACTAATCGATATTGGCTCTTACAGGGGGATGAGACACAGGAAAAATCTACCGGTTAGAGGGCAGAGAACTCATACTAATGCCCGGACACGAAAAGGTCCGCGAAAGACGGTAGGAATAGTTAAAAGTAAGGAAAAACGAAAGACGTTACGGACTGCAGCAGATAAGAAAAAATAAAATGGCTGAAAAAAAGAAGAGAAAATTTGTCCCCAAGGGAATCGCCCATATTCGTGCTACCTTCAATAACACAATTGTTAGCATTACAGACCCTGAAGGCAATGTGGTTGCCTGGGGAAGCGGAGGGCAATTAGGGTATAAGGGTTCGCGTAAAGGTACGCCGTTTGCCGCTCACAAGATTGCCGGAGCGGTTGCCAAAAAGGTCTTGGACATGCAAATGAAAGAAGTTGAAGTTTATGTGAAAGGTCCTGGACCAGGGAGAGAAACAGCAATCAGGTCTTTACAATCAGCGGGATTAACCGTTACTTTGATTAAAGATATTACTCCTATCCCCCATAATGGTTGTCGACCACCGAAACAAAGGAGAGTATAGGCTCGGAAAATTTCTTCGGCGGCACGTTCATCAAACCCAGCGAGTTTGATTTCACTCTGTAAATCTGCCGCTCTTCCGCCTTTGGCGGAAACCGTGCCCGCTTGCAGATTTACAAGGCACGCTACAGAAACTTTCCTTGCCTTGGTGTATAAGAATTTAAAAACTATAGGAGAGAAAGAAAAAATGAGGTTAAGAACTCCAGTATGTAAAATATGCCGTAAGAAGGGGGTAAAACTTTTTCTCAAAGGAGAAAAATGTAAAACGAGTTGTTCTTTGGATAAGGAGAAGAAAAAATCCTTTTTTTCTTCCAGAAAATCTCGTTTCCGGAAAAGAGTTTCTGAATATTGGTTCCAGTTGCAAGAAAAGGAAAAGGTGCGTAATTTCTACGGTCTCAGTGAACGCCAATTGCGAGGTTGCTTTCGGCTCGCTGAGAAAAAATCGGGAATTGTCGGAGAAGAATTCCTTTTACTTTTGGAGAGACGGCTGGACAACGTTGCCTATGGTTTACGCATTACTCCCAGCAGGAGAATGATACGGCAGATTATTAATCATGGGGGTATCTTCGTAAATAATCATCGAGTCGATCGTCCCTCTTATCAGGTAAAAATGGATGACACTATTGTTCTAAAATGTAAAAGTAAACTTTACGCGCGGTTAAAGGAATCGGTGAAAAAGGAAAAAAAAGAGGAGAGGTTGACGTGGTTAGAATTTAACATAGATACATTATCGGCAAAGGTAACAAGATTACCGGCACGAGCCGATGTTACTATTCCCGTTAACGAACAACTCATTGTTGATTTCTATTCGAAGTGAGGAGGAATAATGGAGTTTAAAAAAGTTGATTTCGGATTGCCCAAAAAAATTATGTGGGAAGAATCTACTTATCAATCATATTATGGTAAATTATTTATTGAGCCATTGGAACGTGGTTATGGGGTTACCGTTGGCAATGCCCTGCGAAGGGTTCTTCTATCTTCTATTCCCGGGGTGGCGATAACTTCGGTAAAGATAGATGGAGTAGCCCATGAGTTCAGCACCATTCCCGGGGTGAAAGAGGATTTAGTTCAGATTATTCTTAATCTTAAACAGGTTGTGTTAAAGAGTTCTCAGGAGAATCTTCCCCAGACAGTCCGACTGAAAATTACGGGGAAGAAAGAGCTCCTGGCATCAGACATCTTCTCTTCTTCCAATTTTGTAGTTCTAAACCCAAACCTTCTTATTGCTACTCTGGATAAAGAAGTTGTTTTGAATCTCGAACTGAAGGTGACGAGGGGCTTTGGTTATCAACCGGCAGTAAAGCAGGAACAAAATAAAATCGGGACCATCCCTATTGATGCTCTTTTTTCTCCCATAACAAAGAGTACTCATCATGTGGAAAATACAAGAGTTGGTCAGAGAGTTGATTATGAAAAATTGATTATGGAAATTTGGACGAATGGAGCGGTTAAACCAAGAGAAGCAATAAATTATGCGGCAAATCTTTTGGCAGGGCATTTTTCACTCCTGGAAAAGCAACAGAAATTTTCTCAACCCATAAAGGAACTAAAATTGCCCGGACGGATTCATAATATTTTAATTTCAGCCAAGGTTGAAACCCTGGCCGATTTTATCAACCTTTCCCAAAAAGATTTAGGGAAGATGGGAAAGATTGGGAAGAAATCTTTAGAAGAAATCAAGAAAGTCAGAACTAAGTTGGGACATCCTTTATAACTTTGAAATTTAATTATGCGACATAGAAAAGGAAAGAAAAAACTTAATCGGTCAAGTAGCCCCCGCAAAGCTCTTTTATGTAATCTACTCAAGTCACTTTTTCGTTACGAGCGAATCAGGACTACCGAACCAAGAGCAAAGGAGTTGGTGAAGATTGCAGAGCACTTGATTACTCTTGCCAGGGAAGACAAACTTTCGAATCGGCGTTATGCTTTTTCTTATCTTCAGGATAAAACTATTGTAGGTAAACTCTTCAAAACAATTGGTCCGAGAAATTTGCAGAGAAAAGGCGGCTATAGCCGCACCTATAAGATTTCTTCACGAAGTGGCGATGCTGCCCCGCTGGTCCTCATCCAACTGTTGTAAAGAGCCAAGGAAGTTCCCTTCATCGGCACGTTTGATTTCCCCGGCGAGGAAATCTTCACTCTCATTCCTCCTCGCTCGTCTGCCTTTGGCAGACACCATGCCCTCTTCGTCGTCATGAAGGCACTCTTCAGGGAACTTCCTCGTCTTAGGGGAAAACTAATAGGAGTATATAGTGCGTATTGGAGTCATTTCTACTTATCCGCCGATTGAATGCGGAATTGCTTCTTATACCAAATACTTGGTAGATGCGCTCCGTCCCCTGGACAATGAGGTCTACGTTGTCAGTCCATTCGGGGCAGAAGGAAAAATGGTGTTTCCCGCATTTCACTTTGCCGATTCCAACCTACCTGAAAAAATTTTTCGCACAATGAGTAAGTTTACCCCTGATATCGTCCACATCCAGCATGAATATGGAATCTTTGGAGACCATCCCGGAATAAATTTCCTTCCTCTGCTTTATAAATTTAAATTGGCAAAAATTCCCGTAGTCATCACTCTGCATTCCGTTTACGAGGATTTTAGCGAAGAGCAAAAGACAATTTTGAAGGGCTTGCTTCCGGCAGCAGATGGCATAATCGTTCATGAGGAATATCAAAAAGACGTTATCCTCAGAAAAATAGGTAAATATAAGAATATCTTTGTTATCCCTCACGGAGTGAGAGAAATTAATCCAATTGTGCAGAGCAAAGAGAAAATTGGTTTGCACAAAGAAGATAAAGTAATTCTTTTAGCAGGTTATTTCAGGCCAATCAAAAAATTCGACCGAATCGTGAAAATATTTCCTGAGATTGTTAAAAAGGAAAAGAAAGCAGTTTTAGTCATTGCCAGTAAGATGCGTACGCACGATTTTGCGGAGCAGCAAAAAATGTTTTTTCAATTAATAGGTGAATCACCTGTAACTGATAGAATTAAGATTCTGAAAGGGCAATTTCCCCAGGATACCTTTGATACCATTTTATCTGCCGCTGATGTTATTCCTCTACCTTATCTTGTTGGCGCGCAAAGCGGTTTTATGGCTCAGTGTATGGCTCTGGGTAGACCTGTGGTTATTTCTCCTAATGTCAGAGCAACCAGGGAACTGGTAGAGAAAAGTAACTGCGGTTTTGTGGCTCAGAATGATGAAGAATTTATAGATTCTATCGTTAAAATTTTAAAGGATAAAAAACTCGCCAAAAAACTGTCGGAAAATGCTTTCAGTTATGTGCACAAAAATTTGTCCTGGAATCTCATTGCCCAAAAAACAACCGATGTCTACCAGAAACTCCTTTCTCCTCTCCCTACCAAGTCAAAGGTTAGAAAGAACAGAATTATTACCTATGTATCTTAAACCTTTCTCTGATTGCCTCAACTATGGCAGAAGAGGAGATGGTGGCGCCGGTGATGGAATCGATTTCTCCGGAAAGTTTTTTCTTCTTGAGATAAAGATTGTCTTTAGTTTTTCCTATAAATTGCTCCAGGAATTTTTTCCCTTTAATTTTTGCTCCTAAACCAGGTGTCTCCTGGGATTCCAGGATTTTTACTCCGGTAATTTCCCCTCTTAAATCAACTCCTACTTTTAGTTTAATCTCTCCGCTGTAACCACGGGTTGTGATGGAGTAGACCTCTCCAATTTTTTTTCCATCCTTAAGACCAATCTCAACTGCTTCCCTCTTTCTTATTTCTTTCTCAAAACTTGTTGCTTCTGGGAGAACTTCCTGATTAGCTAATTTTTCCTCCAAAATTTTTTGCTCTTCTATCCTTTTTTCGGTTAATTTATAAACGCCTGATAATAGAAGCCCGGAAACCGCACAAACCCCCATCAACAAAACCCCGTATTTGATTAATTCCCTTTTCACTTTTCTTCTAACCACGAATTACGCGAATTAATCGAATTTAATAATAAAGATTCTCTGACTGGATTTACAGGATTATTATGTAGTGGCAAAGCTTGCTTTGCCTTGTCGAGCAAGCTCGACTACTACAATCTTTTAAATCCTGTTAATCCTGTCAAAATTCTTAATTCGTGAAATTCGATAAATTCGTGGTTGCTTTTCTCCAAATCTTTTCGGTAAAGTGTATCGGTCAATCAGAGGCACCAAACAGTTCATCAATAAAATACTATAGCAAACCCCCTCGGGATAACCTCCCCAGAATCTGATTAGACAGGTGATAATCCCGCAACCGGAACCAAAAATTATTTGTCCTTTTTTTGTGATTGGGCTGGTGGTATAATCGGTAGCCATAAAGAAAGCACCCAAAATAAGACCGCCGGCGAGGACTTGAAATAAAGGGTCCTTTCCCGCACAAAAGGAGAATAAAGCAACTACTGCAATAAAACTTAGTGGTGTCCGCCAGGAAATGATTCTTCGTAAAAAAAGAAAAATAGCACCGAGTAGAAGGGCAAGAACGCTTGTTTCCCCAAGACAGCCGGCTCTTGTTCCGATAAATAGAGTAAGGTAAGAAGGAAGAGGGGTAGAAAGATTATCCTTGATAATCCCCAGAGGTGTAGCGCAAGTTATGGCATCAAAGGGAGATACCCAGGAAGTCATAATTAAAGGGAAGGAAGCAAGAAGAATTGCCCGTGCCGCTAAAGCCGGGTTAAAGATGTTGTGTCCTAAACCGCCAAAAAGTTCTTTAACCAGGAGAATAGCGCAAAAACTGCCTAAAGCCGGTATCCAGAGGGGAACGTTTGGCGGAAGAATGAGGGCTAAAAGGATGCCGGTAATAACCGCACTGCCATCAAGAATTCTAATTTTTCTTCTAACAATTAGTTGAAATAATGCTTCTGTAGTTATTGCGGCAATAATACTAACCAGGATAATATAGAAAGCGTGAATTCCAAAAAGACGAATTCCTATCGCTACTGCTGGCAACAATGCAATCACCACGCTCCACATAATTTTTGGTGTGGTTTCCGGGGACTTAATGTGTGGACTGATTGCTAAAGAAAGGGCTTTCTTTTCCATAAACTTTCAACTGACACAACGTGTCACCCTGAACTCTTCGCTTGTCATTCTGAGTGAAACGAAGAATCTCGCTCAGGACAGGCTCCGTGAAGAATCCCGTAGTTAAAGGAGAGATTCTTCAGCTAACGCTTCAGAATGACTTCGTCACTTTTTACTGTTGTTTTGCCCATTTAATATATTGTACCAGAGGTCTTTTTGCCGGGCAGACGTAGGCGCAGGCGCCGCATTCCATACAGTCGTCAAGACCTAATTTTTTGGTTGATTCCCAGTCCTTATTCTCGGCATATCTTCCTATCTCAGAAATTAAAAGGTTCATCGGGCAGACCTCATTGCATTTCCCGCAGCGAATACAGGTCTCTATTTCCTCGCTTACCCCGTTTAGAGGTTTATCTCTAACTGGGCTTAAAAATTCATCCTTTGGTAAAAGTAAAATTCCTGTCATTCCTTTTGTTACCGGAATCTCTGTTGTCTGTTGAGCAATTCCCATCATTGGTCCACCGACAATAATTCTTTCGGTGTTATCAGGCAAGCCACCAGCCGCTTCGATTAATTCTGAGATTGGAGTACCTATTCTTGCTCGAAAATTAGCTGGTTTTTTTACAGCGGGTCCACTGACAGTAACTACCCTTTCCACAAGCGCTTTTCCATCAATAACGCTTTCTTTAATCGCTAAAGCGGTTGAGATATTCTGGACAATCACTCCCACATCCATTGGTAGTCCACCGGGAGGAACCTCTCTTTTGGTAATTGCTTTAATTAACTGCTTCTCTGCCCCCTGAGGATACTTTGTTGGGAGAACAACGACTTTTATTGAAAAGAGAGATTGCCACGACCTTCGGTCTCGCAACGACTTCGTCGGATTGCCACGGCACTTCGTGCCTCGCAACGACTTCGTCGCTTTTAACCGCCTTATCGCCTCTGGCTTATTATCCTCAATTCCGATATAACCATTTTTAACATCCAGAACCTTAAGAATGATTTGAAAGCCCTCCAAAACCTCTTCTGGTTTTTCAACCATTAACCTATAATCAGCGGTAAGGTATGGTTCGCATTCACAGCCATTGAGAATTACGGTGTCAATCTTCTTTTCTTCCGGTGGAGAAAGTTTTACCACAGTGGGAAAGGCGGCTCCGCCAAGACCAACAATACCTGCCTCCCTGATTCTATTTTTAATGGATTCAATGGATTCTTTTTTCCAGTCAATTTTCTTTAAAAGAAATTCTTCATCTCTATTGTCGGACTCAATAATGATTGAAGATATTTCCTTACCCAATGGGGTAAGGGATTCTTTTATGGCAGCGACTTTTCCCGAGATAGAACTATGCACCGGAGCGGAAATAAATTTTTTACTCTCTCCAATCTTTTCGCCTTTTTTAACAGTGTCTCCCGGTTTAACGATTGGCTCATTGATTGCTCCGGTATGTTGGAGAAGAGGAATGATAACTTTTTGGGGTAGAGGTAAATTTTTGATTGGGGAGTTTTTTGAAAGGTATTTAAAATCCCGGGGATGAACCCCTCCTTTAAATCTTTGAAATGCCATATTCTTCAAGCTCCGAATTTTTTCAACCGCAGAGCATTTGCCAGTATCAGAGCCATTGCCTCGGTAGCTGGGAATATTCCTAAACTCCCATTCCGGCAACTTCTCTCTGAAAAACCAGCGAGGTTATCCGGAAGACAATTTTTGGAAAGGAGGAGGAATGGATTGGGATGCCAGGAGTGGGATTTAAGAAGAGAGGGAGTAGAGTGGTCGCCGGTTACGACAAGAACATCCGGCTCTAACTTCTCTATCTCAGGAATAAGAGCATCTACCTCTTCAATAATAGAAACCTTTTTTATAAAATTTCCGTCCTCCCCATAACTGTCGCTTTTTTTAATATGCAGATAGAAAAAATCATAGTTTCTAAAGCTTTCTTTTAAACTATTAATTTCATCTTTAATCGTTTCTCCCGTAGAAATAATCTCCATTCCCACCAATTTTGCCAGTCCGCGATACATCGGGTAGGTGGCGATACAGGCACTTTTTAAAAAATATTTTTCCTGAAAGGATGGAAGATGAGGAATTTTCGAAATTCCCCGCAGAAGAATTGTATTAGCTGGTGACTCTTCCTTTAGAACTTTGTTTATTTCTTGAGTAAGTTCATTTACGAGATTAGCCGTTTTTTCTGCCTCGCCAGTTAAGGGAATTGCCTTTTTGATTTTCTCTCCTTCTCTTTGCGGGTCTGTGTCCAGGACCCCTTCCGCTAAATCTTTACCCTTTAGAATCACAACACAGCGGTGCTCTTTTACCGGCTTAAAAGAAATCTGGACATCTTGCAGAGAAGGAATTTCCTTTTGGAGAAGAGAACAGAGTTCCCTATTTTTCTCGGTATCGATTCTACCTGCGCGTCGGTCAAGGATTATTCCTTCTTTATTTATCGTCGCAAAATTCCCCCGGGCAGCAATATCGGTTGCTCCAATTTCCAACCCAATCCCCAACGCTTCCAGAATTCCCCGTCCAATCTGATATTTGACTGGGTCATAGCCAAAGAGAGATAGATGGGCAGGACCTGAGCCGGGAGTGATGCCCGGACCAATTGGTTCGCTTAAACCGCAACTCCCCTTAAAAGCAAGACGGTCGAGGTTTGGGGTTCTGGCGGTTTCCAATTCCGTTTTCCCATTAATAGGAAGCCCTCCCATGCCATCCATAACCAAAAGCACAATTTTGGAATTATTTTTTTGAATCAATTCTTTTAAAATTTCATCTTCCATATTTAAAATATAATAGTATATTTTCCTTATATCGTCAATTTTTTTCAATGGGGAATGGGGGTTAATAAATTGAACATTTTAAAAAGTATTTGATATAGTTATGTTTTGCCTTTTAGCCCGCGAACGATTATACTATAAAAAAAGGGGGGGAATGAGAGTTATTGTTTTTGGCGGAACCGGATGGGTAGGTCATCATATTGCACAGGTGTTTCACAATACAGGGCATAAAGTAACGATTTGTTCTCGCGGCAAGAAGAGTACCTATCAATCCGAGATACCGGCGGCAATCCGAAGGGTTCAGTCCGATAAAAATAATGCATTAGATATGGCAAATGTTTTTAAGAATGTTTACGATGTAGTAATTGATTCTGTGCCATCTGATGTCTCAATCAACAATGTTACAAAATATGCGCGTGGTCTCAAGCGGTATCTTCACTGCAGTTCAACGGGCGGATATGCACCGTTACCCTTCATCCCCGGAGATGAAACAATGCCCTATAGCGACTTCCGGGGTGGATGGAAGATGAAAGGTATTGTTGATGCAAAGGTAATGAATCTCTGCTGCCGGGAGGGTTTTCCCGCGACCGTTATTCGTCCATCTTATATCACGGGGTCCGGGATGCTTCCCATCGATAACATGGGGGGAAGACGAGAAAACTTTATTAGAGATATTCTTAAAGGAATACCTTTAGATTTGCCTAACGATGGACAATCACTCCTCCAGCCGGTGCATGTTCAGGATCTTGCCCACGCCTTTTTGCTTGCCGTTAAGAACCCGAAAAGTATTGGGCAAATCTACAATATTTGCCTGGCAAAGGCAGCGACCATCAAACAGTATCTTAAAATCACTGCTGCGGCGCTCAACTGTAAGGTAACAATCAATTATATGCCTGTGGATGATATGTTGAAGAAGTATGGTGAAACTATTAATGAAATTGGTCTTCGTTTCTTCGCGACACATATGTGTTTTGACATCAACAAGGCACGCGAGCAACTCGGCTATGTGCCGCATTGTAGCACAGAGGAAGCAATTGAGGAGACAGCGCGCTGGGCCACAGATGTAATCAGTTAGAGTAAAGGTAGAAGACATATCCGACATTCTAAATTCTCAGTTGTCATTCCCGAAGTTAGTAATCGGGAATCCATTCCCCTTTTCTCATAAAAAGGGGTGGCAGACCGAAGGTATAACAGGGTATTTTATTCCTGTCTTGTGCAGGAATGAGATGGTACTATTTCATTTTGATTTTCGGGGTAGTTTTCGGGGTATTTTAGGATATTGTTTCGCTTTTGACAACCAAAGGCGAAATGGGAGGACAGTAAGAGTTTAAGTAATAAGAAAAGAAGAAATTATAATTTGGGCACTAAAAAACTATCTTGGGGTGAGGATAATGAGTTTACTTTTGTAATCTAATTCTACCTTGAAATAGGAGAAAAAAGTTCTTTCTCCTAAAAGTCCATATTCCCACTCATTAAATTTATCAGAATAATAGGCTTCACATTTAAAGCCAACTTCTCCTATTTCTATGTATGTCTGGTGAAGATATGCCTTTATCTCACCACCAATTCCCCGAAACACCCTTGCCTTCTTTCCTTTTTCCAAATGATGGCCCAGGAACTTTGCCATCCAGTCCGGGAAAAGAGATTCATCTGCTCCGGAATCAATAATGGCTGGAAAAAGGCGGGATTTATCCTTAAAAATTAATCTTACATCAATAACTGGCCGATAAGCTAAACTAATTATTTTGCCTTTTTTATCTAAAATGGGGTATTCACGGTAGGAGAATTTGAGAGGCTTCATAGAATATAGGCAGTTGCTCTGGTAGGGACTTTCGTTAGAACCGGATCGTTACAACCTTGCTTTTCCGCTTTTTTCAAGGCCTCTTGAGGAGTGGAACCAACACCTACTATTTGATCAGAATTCTCTAAAAGGGCAATAAATTTACCCCTATATTTCTTATCCTTATAAATTTTTACATAACTAATTTTTTTCATTTTTCACCTCTGCTTTAATTATATCTTATAAATTTTTATCTGTCAATTTTTGGATGTTTCGCTTTTGTATGGGAAAGGTGAAATGGAGGGTTTGCTTTTTTGCTTTGTGGAATAGAAAAGCATTTTATTTATACAGATAGAACTGATTTTCAAAATTGATTTTCCTCTCTTTCCACTCAGCCCTATAAAGTGGAATATCCATTTTGTAATAATCACTCCAGAGATTTAACCAAACGTTAATTTCGTCAGCTTTCGGATGACTCAGAGAAAATTCCTTAATAATTTTAAATAGGGTTGCTTTTGCTTGAGCATCAGAAGGGTACAAAGATATATTGGCTTTGACCCCTGCTCTCCCTAAAGGATACACATGCTCATCCTCTGTCTGTGTAAGAGAATATTTAATAACCTGCGAATTATCAATCTTAGAACTCTGTTCTAAATTTTGCCAATAAGCCGTAGGATTATTTATAATAGCAATACCAATTATTATTAAAATAATTAAGCCGATAAATCCAGCACAACCTAAACCAAATTTCTTATTGTTCTGTTCGGCTTCCAATTTTTTCTTTGCCTCAATTCTTGTTTTTTCTTCTTCATAAACTTTCTTTTGCTTTCCGGTAGATAATGTAGTTTCATTTAATTTTTCCCCCTCTAACTTGTTTTTGGATTTAAATAAATCCTTAAGTCCTGTTACTGGTCTTCCATTAATTTCTTTCTTCTCCTCAAAAAGTTTTTTAATCTCTTCTATTTCCCCAGGAGATTTTCCCTTAAAATATTCTTGCCATTGAGGAGTATCGAAATTTTCTTTTCTCATAACGTTATCTTTTTGTATCCTCCATTTATTTTATTTATCCAAATATTTTTCGTCACCTTCAACCCAACCAAAGTACAAATTTACACCCTTAAGGTTTCTCGCAAAAATAATTGAGTTTACGTTTCCTTTAACTCCAAACAGTTGCAGAAATTGGCAATAATCAGCAAAAAGTTGACTTTCTCTTTCTTTATCTCTATTGAAAGAGTGAACAAGCATTAAAGCGTTTTTTGCGCCGAACTTTTCCGCGGTAATAACTGCAGAGACCGCTCTGTGCAATAATTGATACCGGGTACCAAAAATCTGTTTGGTATAAGGGATTTGCAACTTGCGAAGTAAGAATTTTAGCCTTTCCTGTTTCCCAATGCTATTATCTTTTATCCATTCGCCTACTTTCTTACCAAACGGTTCGGATACCTTCCCTTCCACCATTATAACAACAGTTTGATTTAATGAATTAGATTTAGCTAACACGAAAATGTCGCTCTGGGAGGGCCGTATACCTCCTGGCAAAGGGACCTTATACTCTGGAATTCCCAGCAACATCTCCATATCTTTAAATAATTTTAAGTCTGAATTGTTAAAAACTTTCTTAATGCTCTCTGGAAAATCATTCTGGTCTTCCCAGCAATAAGCCAAGGTTCTGGCGGAATAGCCAGTTTTCCATTGTTCATCTGGATCTGCCAGCTGTGCTTGCCAGTCTTCAGGAGCGTTAGTTGGTCTGAATATTTTGTCCATTTCGGCACTCTCTACTAATTCTTGAACTTGGAAAAAAGTTAAAAAGAGCAAAGATATAAACAAAAACTTTCCAAACATTATTTTACTTATCTTCGTCTAATATTTCCTTCTTAACTATTTTAACATTTTTTGAGAAAGATGAAGTGCCAACTATGTATCCCATCTTTTGCAAACGCCAATAATTAAATTGTCTTTTGGATCACGCCAAACAATCTTTTCTACCCTTCCCCCTTTGTTTCCTTAAACCACCGCCTCTAACTGTTTCTCATTTTGAATTAACACAACCCCTCACTCCCCTCCCTCTCCCCTGAGGGGAGAGGATGCAAGGTGAGGGGGGATAATTCGTTGTCCGGAATTTCAAAGCTTGTGACCCACCAGTTAAGGAATAAAATACCCCGTCAGACCTTTGGTCTGCCACCCCTTTTGTAAGAAAAGGGGAATGAATCCGGCGAGAAAGTTCCCTGAAGAGTGCCTTCATGACGACGAAGCGGGCATGGTGTCCCCCCTGCTTTCTTGCGAAAGCAAGAAGGGGGGACGAGCGAGGAGGAATGAGAGTGAAGATTTCCTCGCCGGGGAAATCAAGCGTGCCGATGAAGGGAACTTCCTTGCCTCCCTTTTTGCTATTTAACCTTTTATAGTTTATAATTTAAGGTCAAAAAAGTCAATGTTATACGTAGTAGCAACACCAATCGGAAATTTGGAGGATATTACTTTGAGGGGTTTACGTATTTTGGGAGAGGTTGACTTTATTGCGGCTGAAGATACCCGGGAGACAAAAAAACTTCTTTTAAAATATAAGATTGAAAAACCTCTCATTAGTTACTACAGGGAGAACGAAAAGGAAAGAACCCTTAAACTTTTGCGATTGCTTAAAGATGGTAAAAAAATTGCTCTGGTTTCCGACCGGGGCACACCAGGGATTTCTGACCCTGCTTATCTTCTGGTAAAATCGGCCAGAGCGGAAAATATTCCGGTTGTTCCTGTTCCCGGCGCTTGCGGGATTGTTGCCGCTTTGTCGGTTTGCGGACTGCCCACGACGAATTTTACCTTTCCTGGGTTTCTGCCCAGAAAAAAGGGTAAGAGAAAAAAGGTTCTTGAGGAACTTTCCTGTCGCTCGGAAACAGTTGTTTTCTATGAGTCCCCCTATCGGGTTCTTTCTCTCTTGAGAGAACTCCAGGAAATTTTTGGAGAAAGAAAGGCAACGGTCTGCAGAGAACTGACCAAGAAATTTGAAGAGGTTATTTGCGATTCTCTTTCAGAATTAATCTCTGTTTTTGAAAAGAAGAAACCGAAAGGTGAATTTATTGTTATTATAGAAGGCAAAAAAGGGAAATGCAGAGCAAGCTCTGCTACTCCAGAAAAAGGGAGTAGCGAGACTTGTCTCGCGCAGATTTGAAGAAAAATGTTTAGATTCTTAAGAAAGAAGAAGAACTTAAAACGTGTTTACTGGATTTTAGCCATCCTGATTATACCTGCTTTTATCTGGTGGGGGGTTGGTATTGGGGTTGGCAGACCGGATGGAAATTTAGTGGCAAAGATAAATCGGGTTCCCATTACAAAGCAGGCATACTATATTGCTCTGGAGAACTTAACGCGCAATTACCGAAAGATTCTTGGTGACAAGTTTAATGAGGAAACGGTGAAGAAGTTAAAATTAAGAGAAAAAGCCCTGGATATGCTTATCCGGGAGGAACTTCTTTCTCAGGAGATAAAGAGACAAAGAATCCGGGTGAAGGATGATGAGGTTTTAGCCCGGATTAAAAAGGAGCCGGTTTTTCTAAATAAGGAAGGCAAATTTGACGAAGAGAAGTTCAGGAGGATTGTGCAAAGGATTCCGGCTGATGAATTAAGGCAAATCGAAGAGGAAACGAGAAAATCTTTACTCCTCCAAAAATTAGAAAAAACGGTTCTCGCATCGCTTAATCTTAAAGTTACCGCTGAAGAAATTGCCGATTATAGGAAAGCGAATAAAGGAAATAAAATGGACGGAGAACTTATTCGCCAAATCCTTATTTATCAAAAGAGACAGGAAGCTCTTGCGACCTGGTACAAAAATCTGGAAGCCGAAGCAAAAATAAAAAAGTATGACTAAAATTGCTCCATTTAAAGCGGTTTTTTATAACCCTAAGGTTGTTCTTTTAGAAGACGTGGTTACTCCTCCCTATGATGTGATTGAGCCGGCACAGAGAGAAAAATTTTATCAGAAAAGTCCTTATAATATTATCCGTATCATCTTAGGAAAAGAAAAAGACAGATATGTGCGGGCAAATAATTGTTTTACCGCCTGGCAGAGAGACAAAATTTTCTGCCAGGATAAAAAAGAGGCGATTTATCTTTATCGGCAAAGGTATCGCATTAAAAAGAAAAAGAAGGAATCCTTTGGTTTTTTGGCACTTCTAAAACTGGAAAGTTTGAAAAACAGTTCCATCATTCCTCACGAAAGAACGTTTCTTCAGCATAGGAAGGACCGTTACCAACTGCTTGCGCATTGTCGTGCGAACTTTTCTCCTATTTTTTCACTTTACCGGGATACCGAGCAGATGATTGGGAACGACTTAAAAAAGGAAACAGGGAAAATTCCCTTTCTTGAATTCAGGGATGGAGAAAAAGTTCTGCACCAGGTCTGGCGCCTGACCAATAAAGCAACAATCAAGAGAATAACCTCTCTAATGGAGAATAAAAGAATTTATATTGCCGATGGGCATCATCGCTATCAGAGTGCTCTTCTTTTTCATCAAAGGAATCCGAAGAGAAGTTCTCCTTTTATTATCAGTTATTTTACCAATATCCTTGCTCCCTCTCTTTCTATTCTTCCTACTCATCGGCTTATTAGCAAAAGAAAAAATTTTGCAGAGACCAGGAAACAGATGGAAAAGTTTTTTGAAGTCCGAGAAACAGACAAAGAAAGGTTCTTCAAACAGTTGCAGTCCTATTCTCATCGGCACAGTTTTGGGCTCTATCTGGGAAAAGGAAAATTTTTTATCCTCATCCTGAGGGATGAAAAAATTATGAAGGATTTTGTTAATAAAGGCGATGCGACTAAATATTTAGACGTAACAATCGCCCATAAAGTCATAATCGAGCATCTCTTTAAAGCTAATGAGGTTTCTTACTTCAAGGATGAAGAACTTCTGCTCAGAAGAGTCGATGAAGAAAAAAGGGAAACTATTGCCGTTTTTCTTAATCCTGTCCGGGCAACTCAACTAATGGAGATTTGTGAGAAAAGAAAAGTTCTTCCCCATAAGTCAACCTATTTTTACCCTAAAATTCCTGCCGGTCTGCTGATTCATAAGTTTGGGGCTTTGACTAATAAAGAAAAATAGGATAATATACAAATTATGACGACAGGAGAAAAGGCAGTTCTCGTTAGCAGTTTTCTTTTGTTAATTATCCTGACGGGAACCCTCTTGAGTTTACGGAAAGGGCTGTTTTCTTCCGGGAGGTTGTTTCATCCTCAAAAAAGGACGGTTAATCTCTATTTTTCTGCCTATAAAAAGGGAACCTTTTATCTTCAGGAAACGTTTCGTGAGATTGAAACAAGGAAAAAAATTCCTTTAAGGGAAACACTGGAAATGTTGTTTGCTGGTCCCACTCCCGAGGAAAAAAATCGGGGACTCACCTCAGAGATTCCCATGACGACAAAACTGCTTGACGTAGAGATAAAAGGCACTACGGCTTATCTTGATTTTTCCGAAGAGATAGAATCCGGGGGAGGTACGAGTAGTATGGAGGGAAGGTTGCGGGAGATAGTTTACACGGCAACTCAATTCCCTGGGATAAAAAAGGTTTGTTTTCTCATTAACGGAAAGAAAATCAAGGTTTTTTCCGGTGAGGGAATTACCGATGTGGAAGAACCTTTAGGGCGAGAAGATTTGTCTATTGTTTATTAGGGGGTTGTCTCAAAATATGGAGAAATATGAAAAAAGGAATTCACCCGAATTATAAGGAAGCAACGATTACCTGTGCCTGTGGGAACGTTTTTCATACGCGCTCCACAAAAGAGAATATTAAAGTGGAAATTTGTTCTGCCTGCCATCCTTTCTTTACCGGAAAGGAGAAGTTTGTTGATAGTGCAGGGCGCGTAGAAAAGTATAGAAAAAAGTATGGAGAGAAGAAATAATAAAAATAGCCGTAATACCATTGTTGAAATTAGAGGGGGAGTAGGGGGGGATGAAGCGGCTTTATTTGCCAAGGACCTCTTTCGTATGTATGCCAAATACAGCGAGAGAAAAGGGTATAAATTGGAAATTTTTAATACCTCTTTTTCCGCAAAAGGCGGCTTTAAAGAAATTATCTTTTTGGTTAAAGGAAAAGAGGCGTTTGGTGATTTTAAATACGAATCGGGTATTCACAGAGTGCAGCGAGTTCCTAAAACGGAGAGTAGCGGACGCATTCACACTTCCGCAGCTTCCGTAGCCGTTTTCCCTGAGGTTGAGGAAAAAGAGTTTAAAGTTAATCCTCGCGATATTCGTATTGACACTTTCTGCGCTTCAGGTCATGGGGGCCAGTCCGTAAATACCGCTTACTCTGCTGTCAGAATTACGCATCTACCCAGCGGAATGGTTGTTAGTTGCCAGGACGAGAGAAGCCAACTTCAGAATAAATTGAGAGCACTCGCAATTTTAAGGACAAGATTACAGGCAAGAAAAGAAGAGGAAGAAAGGAAAAAACTTTCACGGGAGAGGAAAGGGCAGATTGGCAGCGGTGACCGCAGCGAGAAGATTCGTACCTATAATTTTCCCCAGAATCGGGTTACCGACCATAGAATACACCTTACTCTACATAAATTAGACAAAATTATTGCCGGAGATTTAGAATCATTAGTCAAAACCTTAAGAAAAAAATTAGCATAGAAGGAGGTGAAAAAATAATGGCAGAAAAAAAAGAAGAAGTAAAAAAAGAGAAAGTCAGTTTAGGAGCAACCAGTTGCGGAATGAAGGCAGAATTGGCGGCGGCTCTTTCCTATCTTTGTGGTTTTGTTACGGGGATTATCTTCTTTATCGTCGAGAAGAAAAACGAGTTCGTTCGCTTCCATGCGATGCAATCAATTCTTCTTTTTGCACCTCTCTTTGTGCTGGGGATTATTTTAAAAATGATTCCTATTGTCGGCTGGATAATTGGGATCTTAGTTTCTTTGGGAAGTTTTATTCTCTGGATTATCCTGTTGATTAAGGCATCCCAGGGCGAATACTTTGAACTACCCTGGATAGGAAAGATTGCAAGAGAGAATGCAAAAATTAAAAAGAGCTAAAGTTGGGGAAGCGATAAAATTTGGAATAAGTTTTCTAAAAAAAAGGGGGATAAGCGAGCCCCGGCTTAATGCCGAGAGGTTGTTGGTTTATGTAAGAAAAAAAAAAGCGTTCACTCTCTACCTTGATGAAGGAGAACTGCTGAAACCCCGGCAGTGGAACAGATACAAATGTCTTTTGCAAAGGAGAGGAAAGTTTATTCCTCTCCAATATTTATTGGGTTCGGTAAACTTCTATGGTTTTAATTTTGTCGTTGATAAAAGGGTTCTTATTCCACGCCCTGAAACAGAAATTCTCGTTGAATTAGCATTAGCGAAGATAAAACAATTCAAAGGAAAAACCAAAATCCTGGATTTGGGTACCGGTTCGGGAAATATTGCTCTCTCTCTGGCGAAATTGACACAGGCAGAAATTTATGCCACCGACATTTCAGAGAGCGCTTTGGCTATCGCTAAAAAAAATTGTCAACGACTCGATTTAGAGAAAAGAGTCCATTTTCTCCAGGGAGATTGTTTTCAAGCCCTAAAAGATAAAAAGAATATTTTTCAGATGATTTGCTCTTCGCCCCCTTATATTCCTGGGGAACAGTTAGCAACACTTTCCGAAGAGATTAAGTTCGAACCACAAATTGCTCTTGATGGCGGAGAAGATGGGCTTGATTTTTTTAGAAGGATTGTTAAAAAAGCCCATTTATTTTTGGCAAGGGAAGGGTATCTCATTTTAGAAATAGGAGATAATCAAGCTGAAACAATTAGAAAGATAGTAAAAGATAACAAGTTTCTCTTATTAGAGAAAATTATTCGCGATTATCAGAGTATAGAGAGAATAGCAATTATAAAAAATGGATAGGATTATTGTCAATGGCGGAGTCCCTTTAAAAGGAAAGGTGAAAATTTCCGGCTCCAAGAACAGTGCTTTACCAATTTTGGCGGCTACTCTTCTGGCGGAAGGAACCTCCAGGATTGAAAATCTCCCCCTTTTGAAGGATACCAGGACAATATTGAAAATTTTAAATTCTTTGGGCGCAAAGATAAAATTAAATAAAAATTCCGTAGAAATAAATACCGATACGGTAAAAAATTTTACCGCTCCTTATGATTTAGTGTGTTTGATGAGAGGCTCAATTTGCCTCCTTGGTCCTCTCCTAACTCGTTTTAAGAAAGCGGTTGTTTCTTTACCAGGGGGATGCGTTATTGGACCACGACCAATTGATTTGCATCTTAAGGGGTTAAGAGAATTGGGGGCAGAAATTAAAATAAAAAAAGGGTATATCGAAGCAAAGACCAAAAAATTAAAAGGAAGAAGAATTTTTCTGGGCGGTGCTTTTGGTTCCAGTGTTCTCGCTACCGCTAACGTAATGATGGCGGCTACTCTGGCTGAAGGAGAGACCTTAATCGAGTTTGCTGCCTGCGAACCGGAGATTGTTGATTTGGCAAATTTTCTAAACAAGATGGGGGCAAAAATTGAAGGGACCGGTTCCCATCTCTTACGGATTAAGGGAGTGAGAAGATTAAAAGGGAAAAATTACAAAATTATTTCTGACAGGATTGAGACCGGGACATATTTGATTGCCGGACTGATTACCGGGGGAAAGATTTCGATTGAAAACATAAATCCTTCCCATCTGGAGGCAATAATCGATAAAGCGGAGGAATCAGGAGCAGAGATAAATCTTAAAAAAAGTAGTTTACAGATTAAAAGTTCAAACGGTTTAAGAGCAGTTAACCTTGTAACCTTTCCCTATCCTGGTTTTCCTACGGATATGCAGGCGCAATTTATGGCTTTGATGTGTCTTGCTCAAGGCACCTCCGTTATTACCGAGCGGATTTTCCCCAAACGTTTTATGCATATTGGAGAATTGAACCGGATGGGAGCAGACATTACGACAGAAGGTGCCAGTGCCATTGTCAAAGGGGGTAGAACCTTTGTTGGAACAAAGGTAATGGCTTCTGACCTCAGGGCAAGTGCGGCTCTTATTTTGGCCGCTTTGGCGGCAAAAGGAGAAACTGAGATTTCTCGTGTTTACCATCTTGACCGTGGTTACGAAAGATTGGTAGAAAAGTTAACGGAGTTGGGAGCAAACATTAAGAGAATTAACTAAGGAGAAATTATGGTAAGAATTAGATTAAGAAGAATGGGGGCAAAGAAAAAGCCACTTTATAGAATTATCGTAGTCGACAGACGTAAGGATGGGCTGGGGGACGTTATTGAGACCGTTGGTTCTTATGACAATAGAAGTAATCCCAAAGTTATAAAGATTAATAAAGAACGGATTACCTACTGGTTGGGGAAGGGTGCTCAACCAACGGAAACGGTAAAAAATCTTCTGCGCAAAGAAAAAATAGATGTTAATTGATATCCTGACAATTTTTCCCGAAGTTTTTATTCCTTTAGAAGTAAGCATTATTAAACGGGCTAAGGAAAAGGGCCTGGTTGAGATTAATGTCCATAATCTCCGCGACTTCACGCAGGGCAAGCATAAACAGGTGGATGATTTTGCTTATGGTGGAGGAAAAGGAATGGTGATGAAACCCGAACCAATCTTTGAAGGAGTAGAATTTATAAAGTTAAAAGCGACGAAGTCGTTGCGAGGGGCAAAGTCCCGTGGCAATCTCTCTTTTCAAAGTAAGGTTATTCTTCTTTCTCCGCAGGGGACTTTATTTACACAAAAAATGGCTCAGGGTCTTTCCAGGGAAAAACATTTAATCTTTATCTGCGGACATTACGAAGGAGTGGACGAGCGGGTGAGAACGGTTGTGAATCAGGAAATTTCCATTGGCGATTATATTTTAACTGGCGGGGAATTGCCAGCAATGGTGCTGGTGGACAGTATCTGTCGACTTATTCCCGGTGTTCTTCCAAGAGAGGCGGTAGAAGAAGATTCTTTCTCTACCGGCATATTTGACTGGCCGCATTATACCAGACCTCCTGTTTATCGCGGCTTGAAAGTTCCAGAGGTTCTTCTTTCGGGTAATCATCGTGAGATTGCTAATTGGCGGCAAAAACAGGCAGAGGAGCGAACGCTCTCTCTTCGCCCAGACCTTATAAAAGACGCAGATTGTCGCAGATAGAAAATGCAGATGTACGCAGAAACATCTGCGAAAATTGGTGTTTAAAATCTGCGTCCAAGAAAGGAAGGTTAAAATGAATAGTTCTGAAAAAAAAATCCCTCACTTTTCGGCAGGGGATGAAATTGCGGTGCACCTCAGAATAATTGAGCCGGAAAAGGGAAAGAAAGGTAAGAAAGGAGAAAAAACTCGAGAGAGGATTCAGATCTTTGATGGAACGGTAATTGCCAGAAAAGGTTCCGGATTGAGCGAGACATTTATGGTGCGTAAGGTTTCCTATGGTGAAGGAGTGGAAAGAATCTTTCCTCTTTATTCTCCTCTTATTAGCAAGATTGAACTTAAGAAGAAAGGGAAAGTAAGAAAGGCAAAACTATACTATCTGAGAAAGAAGTAAGGCCTAATTTGACAAAAGAAAGGCAAAAACTGGGCAGAGAAGGGGAGGAATTAGCGAGAAAATTTCTACTCTCTAAAGGTTACAAAATAGTAAAAAGAAATTTCAGGACCCCTTTCGGCGAAATTGACCTTATTGCCTATCAAAAAAAAGTTCTCGCTTTCATTGAAGTAAGAACAAAAACCTCCTCTAATTTCGGCACACCTGAGGAATCCATTTCTTTAAGTAAGAAGAAAAAAATTTCCCGAGTTGCTTCTTTCTATCTTAAAGCAAAAAGGTTAAAGGAGAATGATATTGACTGTCGTTTTGATGTGGTCTGTCTGGCCATGGATAAAGAGAGTAGTGGTCGGATTTATCCGACCCGCAGCTTCACTATTAAATTAATTAAAGATGCTTTTCAAATATGTTAGCCAAAGTTTATTCAGCCACGATTTTAGGAATAGAGGCACATCCGGTTGAGATCGAAGTAGACGTTAGCCGAGGACTTCCTTCCTTCTCTATTGTGGGCTTGCCTGACCAGGCGATAAAGGAAAGCAGGAACCGCGTCAGGTCTGCTATCAAGAACTCTGGCTTTGATTTTCCCGTAAAAAAGATTACCATCAATTTAGCACCTGCTGACCTTAAAAAAGAAGGTCCTTCCTTTGATCTTCCCCTTGCCCTTGGACTCCTAACCGCAACAAAGGTAATTAGAAGTAAGATTTTAGCCGATTATTTTATTTTAGGGGAACTTTCTCTGGATGGCTCCCTGCGTCCAGTAAAAGGAATTCTTCCTACTGTCTTGAAGGCAAAGGAGTTGAAGAAAAAGGGAGTTATCCTTCCTGAAGAGAATGCCCGGGAAGCAGCTTTAATTAAGGGGATTGATATTTATCCTGTTGGTTCGTTAAATAGAACGATTGATTTTCTGGAAGGAAGAATTGAAATTCCCCCCTTCTTCTTAGAAATAAAAAACCTCTTTGAAGAAAGAGCGAATTACCCGATAGATTTTGATGAGGTATCGGGTCAGGAAAGTGTAAAGCGGGCTTTAGAAGTAGCGGTTAGCGGAGGTCACAATCTTCTCCTTATTGGCCCGCCTGGGGCTGGAAAGACAATGTTGGCAAAGCGACTTCCCACCATTCTTCCCAATATCACTCTCCCTGAGGCATTAGAAACAACTAAAATTCACTCTATTGTCGGTCTTCTTAATCCGAAGGAGGCAATTGTAGCCATCCGTCCCTTTCGCAGTCCACATCACACAATCTCAAATATTGCCCTTGTTGGCGGCGGTTCTTTTCTTAAACCAGGAGAAATCAGTTTAGCCCATAATGGCGTTCTCTTTTTAGATGAATTGGCGGAGTTCCATCAGGATGTGCTTGAGGTATTGCGTCAACCACTGGAGGATGGTGTAATACGCATCTCACGCGCCAGAGGTTCGGTTACCTTTCCTGCTAGATTTATGCTTGTTGGTGCAATGAATCCCTGTCCCTGCGGCTATTATACCGACCCCAGGCATGAATGCACCTGCACCCCATATCAGATTCAGAAATATCGTGCTAAACTCTCAGGTCCTCTTCTTGATAGAATAGACCTGCAGATTGAGGTGCCGGGAATATCCTTTTCCCAGATGTCCGGCGAAAATAAAAAAGGAGAACCCTCCAGAACAATTAGAGCGAGAGCAAATAA
>SDBU01001515.1_pt1 | contig 32876 bp, 31 predicted proteins | sample 2277071 | NCBI WGS metagenome assembly SDBU01 (sample SAMN10397929, study PRJNA504765) | marine sediment metagenome | isolation source: marine sediment core GS08_GC12, 126 cmbsf | place: Arctic Ocean: Gakkel Ridge, Loki's castle | collected 2008 | reverse complement strand
TTGCTATTTCCTTTGCACTCAATTGCCACCTCTCCATTTCCACCTCCCAATCATCACCTATTGAGAGGATAGTATATCAAATTTCATAGAGGGGTGACATTTTCACTTTGCAGTACTATGACATTATCATTTTGCAACGACAGCATTCAAAAACTGGCCGTGTCTTTTAGACGAAATTCCAGCTAAAAGCCAAAAAGTGACAACTGGCGGACGCGGTCGCAACCAATTCGAACTTTTGCTGAAATAACCGTCCGTATTAAAATACTTCCTGTCCACCAACTCTATTTATATCAAAAACTAACCCAAAAAGCAACTCAACTTCGTCTGCTCGGAATGAGCTATGGGTAAATAGCCAAAAGCCTAAATATCAACAGGAAAACTGCCATAAAAGCTTGTGAGTATCAAGGGAGGTGAGCAAATGTTCTGGCCATTAAGTATTTATGGGCTAATGCACCCAAAGGAGAGATACATCTGGGTCCAAATCCGCATCTTACACGAGACTGAAAAGGCTATATTAGTTGACAACGGCATGAAAATCTGGATCCCAAAATCGTGGATATATGGAATACGGCTCCGAAGCAACACTTTTGAAGTTTACATTGAAGAAATAATTGAATTTTGACCTCGAATCAACCTAAACAAGTTCAACTTTCAACCGTTTACCCAGTACATGCGCAACCTTATTCAATGTTTTTAAGGAACAACTTCTATTGTCAATATCTTCTAATCGAGATATGTTTTGTTGAGTAGTCTGCAGTTTCTTAGCTAACCCCTTTTGAGTTAAGTTCTTCTTTTGCCTGATTTTAGCTATCTGGATAGCTAAAGAGGCATAAACTTCTTCTTCATCAAACGCTTTGCGAAATTCCGGATCTCTTAAATCCTTTTTCAACCTGTCTTTAAATCGTCTCACGCCTTTCATAATTCAATCTCACCCCTTTCATATCTTCGCAAGAAGTCTCGCATACTTCGCTCTGCTCTTTCAATCTCTCCTACAGGAATCATATTACTTTTCTTCAAAAAACCGTGCGTAATAATAATCTTCTTACCAAAGAAAAAATACAAAAACCGATAATGATTTGAACCAAAGCTAATCCTAAGCTCCCGAATTTTGCCTCTTAGAACATCCGCAAATGGTCTTGGTAAGTTCGGCCCCTCCTCTTCCAGTTTTTCCATCCATTTTTCAACTTTTGCCCTTATTCTCAATTCTAGCTCGTTTAAGAACTCCTCTGTAGGACATCTTTCTCGTTTATCTGAATAGAAGATTACTTCGTACATTCTGGCTTTTGTTTAATTATACACTATTTTTAGTGTATTGTCAACCCCCTATCCTTAAATCATTTTCTATTCCTGCAAAACAATTTATAATGAATATCTCGTGAATCGACAAGCAATATCGCCTAACGAGTATCGGATCGACTTCGAGTCCCGTGGCTCTTGTGCGCTTTAGGTTCTCCTTACGAGGAACTAGCAACCAGCGACGAGCAACGAATCTATGGCGGACGCAATTGCAACCAATTCGAACCATTGGTGAAATAACTGCATATATCAAAATCCTTCCTGCTCGCCAACCATATTTATATCAAATACTATACAAGAAAGCAACTCAACTGCGTCTGTTGGGGATGAGCTATGGGGAAATAGCCAAGAGCTTAAAAATCAATAGAAAAACTGCCACCAAGGCTTGTGGGTATCAAGGGAGGTGAGCCAATGTTCTGGCCATTGAGTATTTATGGGCTAGTATACCCAGCTGTATTTCACTATAAACGCCTCGTAGCGTTCCCCACATATCCCTACCTCCTCGACGATATGCAAACTGCGCGCAGTATCGAGAGCAACACTGGATACGCAATCCAGCTCACCTCCATCCCAAACATTCGACTAGGCCACGTCGAGAGCATGAAGCGCCGTACACCTCGAGGCGGCTACGAACGAGAGCACAATTAGTCCAAGAAAGAATAGCATCAGAACGCTTTTCGTTTTCAATTGGGAGTCTTCCCACTTGCAACGCGACCAAACACCTCAAAAGGTCCCGGGAGCAAATAGTCTCAACCGGCCTCAGTCTATCTGCCCCCGATTCTGAAAAACTCACGCTGTCAAGCACACAGAGATCTGACCGTCCCCTGAACCTGCTACTCCGGACAACACTGGTTTGTTGATTTTTGAGGGGGAGTACCTGAAGTTATGGCTTGCAGGGAAATATAGAAGCAGTATCTGGGCGAGTGCCTCGGAAATTGAGCCACCTGTTGGCAATTGCACTTCTCTGCCCCTATGCACGCAACAGTCTCTGTTCGTTCGGTACTAGCTCGCTCGTGAAATACAGTCTCTATAGTAGTAAGAACTGGCCTCTTGATAGATGAAGATAAGGGTCTGGTTCCTTTGCCTGGCAAGAGAGATAATCTCGAGAAGTCTCAGGTTTTTTTCTGTAGCGCCCATCCGTGCCAGAAACTGTTGCGCTGCCTCATCCAACAGAAAAGCAGCATTGGACGGAGCGTTATCTAAGCTTGTAACAACTCCTATACCCGGGGGAAGTAAATTATGCATTCTCTTTGGCAGATTAACTACATAGCAGCTTCCTCTGGCAATAGAGTGGTTAACACCTCCTGGCTCTGGATTCCACTTCCTTCCGAAAGGTTTCTACCCCTTTAACGAGATCTAAGTCAGCCCGAAAGATACTTTTACTACCGCAAATAAAAAAGTTCGCCCCAGCATCCAGCAAGGTATCGAGCGTCTCAAGCTCAACGCCACCGTCAGCACCGACGTCCGTCCGATATCCATGTTTACCAATGATTTCACCTAGCTGTTTCATGTTTCGGAGACCGCGTCGGTCAAAAGGCTGACCGGAATAGGCTGGCCCCACTGTGTTTGCAATGATGAGCGAAACCTCAGGAAGTATCTCTTGGATACCTGCAGGAATGGATGTGTCAGGCAAAATGCCAACCCCGGCTTTCATTCCTTTCTCACGGATCTTTTTGATAGCACCTTGATAGTTTTCCTTGGATTCTACTTGTACGATAACAAGATCTGTTCCACAGTCGGCAAGCTCATCCATGTACCTTGAGGGATATTCGCAATACAGGTGTGCATCAAACCTTCGAGTACTGAGAGAACGGACCGATGCCAAAATTGAACAGGAAAAAACAAAGGTTGGTGCAAAATGTCCATCACAGAAATCAAAGTGTAGTGCCTCGACCTTGGCTGATTCTAGAATTTTAACAACTCTGCCCAACCTTGAAAAATCAGCACAGGCCATGGACGCCGCAATCCGCAGAGGTCTTTTTGACATTTTCTACTTTTGTGAAAGAAGAGTTTCCACTTCCTGTCGAGTCGGTAAAGAAGAATGGGCGCCAAGCTTTGTCACAGCCAGGGCCCCAGCAGCATTGGCAAATTTGACAGCTTCTTGCAAGGTCATTCCCTCCACAATTGCTACTGACAGAGCGGCACTGAAAGCATCCCCCGCAGCGGTTGTATCTACTACATTCACTTTGTGGGCGGGAAAGTATTTTTCCTGAGTTTTGGTGGTCAAGAATGCTCCCTCATTGCCGAGCTTCAGAACAACTGCTTCTGGACCCTTCTTCAAAAGATATCTAGCTATTTCATGAGCAGTCCTCAAATCTGTAATTGATTTACCCGAAATAGCCTCAGCTTCCGTTTTGTTTGGCGTCAGAACAGTCACATTGAAAAAAGAAGGCCGGGGCTTTGTGCACGGTGGCCCAGCATCGAGAACAACTTCTTTACGCAAACTACGAGCAATCTCAATGATTCTGGACACTGAATCAAGAGGAAGCTCGAGCTGAAGGAGAACAAGGTCGAACTGGTCCATAATTCTCTGTAGTCTGACTGCTGACTTGATGGAGAATCTACCGTTAGCTCCGGTAGTGATGATAATGCGGCTTTCGCCATTTTCGTCAATCAGAATAGTGGCAATCCCGGTAGTACTCTTAGCGTCTTGCTCAACATGTGCCGTATCCACTCCACTATCCCTCAGACTTTTGAGTAGAGAGTTGCCAAAGTAGTCCCGTCCCACTCTTCCTGACAAAGCTACCTTGTATCCTAATCTGGCAACGCCTACTGCTTGGTTGGCTCCCTTACCCCCGGGTATGGCTTGAAAGTCTTTTCCGAAGACGTTCTCTCCGGATAATGGGATTCGTGGCGTCCTGATGATTAAATCCATATTAATGCTGCCGGCAACCAAGATATTTGGTCCCATTTTTATCCTCAAACTGTTGCCCTACCGTTTGGACTTCAATAACATCATTAGCGTGATTCGGCCAGCGGTTCTATTTCTCTTCAGTAACTCGATTAAATAATCATACTTATTCCAGCATTTGAGTCTAAGGGATTCCTTGTTTTATCCGCAATATTTTCGCTGCGGTCCTGCCCATTACCCATTCCCTTAGTTCTGGATTAGGCACTGCCATCTCAATAGTCTTCACAACTGACTCTAAATGATTCAAGGGGTAATCGCTTCCCATGACTATCCTTTCTGCGCCAATATCTTCAATCATTTTAGTAATCCAATATCCTGGCACCGCCGTGGTATCTATAACAATATTCTTTGTCCGTCTTACCACAAGTAGAGCTTCATCAAATAGCCAGGGCACCCCAGCATGGGCCATTATGAAAGTCAAATTGGGAAAGCTTTTGGCTATTTCTTCCAACTGGAGAGGCGAGGTAAGAGGATTGTCCCCCATTGCATGCATCAAAATTGGAAGATTACGTTCACTGCATATTTCACAAAGTGGATCTAATAAGATATGGTCAGAATAAGAGAATTGATGCCACCATCCGTGCAGTTTCAGTCCTTTTATATTAAGATGTTCGACGCAGCGCTTGAATTCGGCTACCGCGTTTGCCCTCCGGGGATCTATCCAGGCAAAACTAATTATCCTGTCCGGATATTTCCTCTGAATCTCTGCTTGGTAGTTATTGTCAAGATTGAGGAATCCAAAAGTCACACCCATCATGATTCCTACCTTATCCATAGCTGCTATGTAGTCTTCGGCGGTAGCAGCAGGATGAGCACCGATGGCACGGAATAAGCGTTTATCACTTACTGCACGGCCTACATGGGCATGAATATCGATGATCATCAATAAGCCCTCCCATTCAACGACAGACTCTGTCGAGTCGATCTCAACAGTTTTTTCATAATTTCCATTATTGCCCTAGATTTGGCAAGTATCCTTATTACTTAACTCCTCACTAGCTATCTCGGACCATTTCTTTATCTTCCCCAAGTCTTCCCCCAAACCTTTTACTACTTGAAAACCGTCTGCCCGAACGGTGTAAGCAGAGCCGTCCAGAACGCGACGAACCTCCCTTAATCGTGCTCGCATCTGTTGAGGAGTTGCAGAGTAAACTTCATCAGTAGGCATTAGACATTTCTGAAACGCAGTGCCATTGCTCATCTCTACTCTTGCCTTTGACATATCTGTCCAAGGACCTATATGAAATATATCAAGTTTGGGTATTTTGTGGATGGAGGAAATTAGTTTGGTTGTATCTCCGCAACTATGCCAGTAGCGTATGCCTCCGTGAAACTCACATATCTCTTTCTCATAGGGAAGTATGAACTCCTGATACTGTTGGCGGGAAAGAGTAGGAGAGTTGATCTCATCATTAGAGAGAATACCTGGTTCAATAGGCGAACTCAAGGAATCCATTTTTGCCCCAAACCATTCTTTTCGAGCACTAGTCAATTTTTGCATTAGACTATGCACGAATTGGGGATTGAGGTGAAAATCAACTAATATATTCTCGAATCCTCGTAGGTGAACTGCCAGTCCAAACGGACCCCTAATCCAACTAGGGAAAGCTATATGAAGTTCATTAGTGGCTAATTCTTGCAGGTCTTCATACATCTTATGGACAACAGGCATGAGGCCACTTTTATAAAAATCGGGCTTTGAGAGATGTTTGAAGCCAACATAATCTTTGATCAATGGCTCTCTCTTTATCCAGGGGGACTGATCTTTTTTAAATATGGGCTCGGCTCCAAATAAACTGGATTCAAGTACAACTCCACACCACATAGGAATAGTAAGATCAATAGGAGTGAAATCCCGAAATACTCTGAACCGATAAATCATCATTCGGAGAGTGTTCTCCAAGAAGCAGAGAGCATTCGTCATAAATTGGTTCAAGTCAAAACCGAGGAGTTTACCCCACATATCGGGTTCAAGCTCTACAGTAAAGGGAATCATTTCGACTTCTGTGCTCAAACGAGGAATTCCGTGTCCCTGGGGTAATATATCCGACTCTGTGGCAGACCAAGCATTTCTAATCTGCAGATTGCGAGGATGATTTTCTAATTCTTTGACTTCCTCAATGAGGGACCGTAGAACATCAGGTCTTTTCATCTGCTCCTCTCTCTCGATATTGTTCCAAGTTGTTTTAATTATGTTCTTAAATAGGTTTTTACAATAACTCTATTTGTCCCTTTGCCACCAAATCTTGGCCTTTGCTTCAGGATTTACGATTGCTGTAGGCCACTCGCCGCAAAGAACTCGAGCTACCTCTGTTGCCGTTCTTGTTCGCACCTCCTGATAGGATTGTAACGAATATGAGGCACTGTGTGGAGTGAATATAACGTTACTTAATTGGAGTAAAGGGTTGTTTTCTCTGAGGGGTTCCTCTTCCAGGACGTCCAGCGCTGCCCCAGCAATCCAATTGCTCTTTAGCGCTCTATAGAGTGCACTCTCATCCACGATTCCTCCTCGTGCTGTATTGATCAAGAAAGCTGATGGTTTCATCATTTGTAGTTGAGGTTCTGTTATCATATATTTGGTTTCTGGAGTGAGTGGTGTGTGAATGGAGACGAAATCGGAACGCACCAAAAGATCTTCCAGTTTGACAGGCTCAACACCATAAGATCTCATAATGTCACCATCTATGTAGGGATCGAAGGCAAGAATAGATAAATCGAAACTCTTTGTCATTTTAGCTACAGCTTGAGCAATTTTGCCAAATCCTACTAAACCCAAAGTCTGTCCTTGTAGATGGAAGACAGGTTCTGCTATCTGAACATTCCAATTCTTATTAACTATAGCATCAAGATGTAAAATCACTATTTTTCGATTCAAACACAGCATCAAAGCCAGAGTATGTGTTGCAACCTCGTATACACAATAATCTGGCACATTTGCAACTAAAATCCCTTTTTCTGTTGCCATGTTTACATCTATATTGTCTAAACCGATACCATAGCGGGCAATAATTCTACATCGATCAAATGTCTTGATAGCGTTTTTGCCTACTGGGGCATAGACAGTCATCACGGCATCGGCATTCCAACAAGCTTCAATTACATCTTTTTCTGTTCTGCAATTACGGGGATGAAAATCAGCCTTGGCTTTAGCAAGAATCTCTTTTTCCACGTGAAAGTCATATGGCACCGGATAATCGGTACAAACAACCTTAAATTTTGGCATCATCTCCTCCCCAGCAAAGAACACTTTCTCAATATGGTGGCAGGTTGATCAAAAAACCGCACATCTGTTATAGTTCAGTTCCTTAATGATACTCTAGAACAACCTGCATAGTCTCTTCAGGATGTTTGTCAATCAGCTTATAGGCTTCGGCTGCCTTTTCAAAAGGAAAAGTATGTGATATCAATTCAGATGTTTTCAAATGAGTAAGGAGCTCTAGTCCAACTTCCCTTCTTCTTTCTACAGTCCATCGTGGCCATAACTCGGAATTCACTCCGATGGCTTGAGAGCTCCGAATCCGAATTCTGTTATGGTGAAATTCTTCTCCTAGAAACAAACCTTCGCTTCCAGAATCATACGCGGAAACAGCTACAACTGTTGATTCGTAGCCAACAGTCCTGATAGCTTCTTGGAACGCTTTGGCATTGCCGCTACACTCTATCGCTACGTCGGCTCCACGACATTTCGTTAATCTTCTAACTTTCAAGGCGGTATTCCAAATGTCTTTGCCCCAAAGAACAAGCTCAGCACCAAAATCCTGAGCTCGTTCTGCCCGAGACCTGATGGGGTCAACAGCTACTACTAATGTGGCACCAGACAGTTTTGTCAATTGGACGCACAATTGCCCGATGACTCCAAGTCCAAAGACGACAATCGTCTCTCCCAATGATATCCTAGCGTCGAGTATAGCACTTAGGGCAAATTCGAGCCTTGAGACAAAAACCCCCGACTGAAGCGGGATATTCTTGGGTAATCTCGAGGGTTTATTTTCCTCGATCACAGAAGTTGTCTGGTGATATGTGGGGACAAAAACTACATCGCCCACGGCTAATTTAGTTACTTTGTTTCCAATTTCAACTACTCTACCTACATTCTCGTATCCTGGCCTATCTCCAATCTCGGTCCTAACCACTTCGAGCATACCCTGGTAGCCGACCTCACCAGAATCGACGTGGCCCCCGTTGGCTCGATTCATAAACAAGCGCATTTTCCTATCGAATCTCTTTCGAATAAGTGGAGAAACGCCTCTGTAGCTATTCATTTCCGTTCCGTGGCTGATCCCTGAAAACAGAGTCTTGACTCTGACGTCATAAGGCTCTAAATCTCGCTCAGCAATATCTCTAAGCTGCACAGTCTTTGGACCTACAATAAATAAGCCTCTTGCCATTCTTGCAACTCCTTATCCGAGCAAATAAGCGTTTTTGACTCAAAAGATATCCACTGGAAGAATGAGAAGAGTTCTTCTATCACAGATAGATGGTCTTTTTGGTTCTGGCCGAATGATTGGCCGCAATTGTGACTTCCAGAGTTTTCAAAGCATCACTATAAGAAGATTTTATCTGCGTGGGATCTTTCCTTTTTATGGCTTCAATAAAAACTCTCTCCTCTTGAAGGAAGGGATCGATGGTTGCAGAAATCTGTTCTGTTCTATGCGGATAAGTCAATGTTAGAACACTCGGTGTAATTGCTATAGCGAGATTGAGTACCAATTCCCTACAGATAATCTCCAATCCAATTTTATATATTGGCCTGGGTGCACCGCAGGAAGAAACCATGCAGCCTAGTGTCCCATTTCTAAAACGGAAAATAACAGCGCTTACATCGTCGATATTTACACCTTCAATATCGCCAAATAAACGCAGACTCGATTGACAGTATACACTTTCTACTTCTCCAAGCAAATACCTGGCAAGGTCAATTATGTGAGTAGTCTGCTCAACAATCTGACCACCCGATTTCGCTTTATCTCTCCACCAGTTTTTCTCCCAGGCGAAATCAGTCAAATTTAATCCAATGACCATACCCACTGTATTCTCTTTCAGAATTGAAATCGTTCTATCGACGACGTCCAGATACCTGCAATTGTATCCAACGCTACATACGATACCTGAGTTTTCTATAGCTCCTCCTATCTGTTCCCCTTGTTGCGCGGAAATTGTTATTGGTTTTTCAATGAACAAATGAATTCCCTTTTGAGCGGCTAAAATCTCTGCGTTCCCGTGAGCAAAAGGCGGTAGACACACGAAAATTGCATCTAGATTCTCCTGATTGATCATCACACGGTAGTCAGTATATACTTTAGTTCCAAAGTTTCTTGCCATTCTCGCGGCGTTATCCCGAAAGTTGTCGCATATAGACACGAGAGAAATGTCTTTCATGGTCGCCAGGTTCCGTAGGTGAGCTTGTGCGATTCCTCCGGCTCCAATGAATCCTATCTTTATCTTCACATTTCATACTCCAATTTATATTTCTCTAAGAATCACTAAGGACATCCCGCAAAGAGCTAGATGTAAATCCTCTTTATTTCTTCTATCCTCTAACCTATTCCTTTTCTAACTCGCGGATAAATTCCCTTGATTCCCTCATTTTATTTATATTTTTGCAACTAAAGACAATATGAGCCGGTCCCTCGTATTTTACCTCTTTAAGAGCTTTATGGAAGGCCTTGAAATCTAACTTGCCTTTTCCATACGGTAACCGGTCAATGCTCTCCGTAACCAGCGCCCTGCCTTTATCTCTCATTAAAATACTCATTGAAGCTTGGGCTATTGTGATTGCGCGCGGTACGGATAGCCTTTTTCTAATTCACTTGCTTCATCAAGAGATTGAAGCTCCTCAGGGGTTAGATCCAAGCCTAGCGAATCTAAATTATCTTCCAACTGCTCAAGGGTCCTTGCTCCAATTATTGGTGCGGTGATCCCGGGTTGTGCTCGAACCCAAACTAAGGCTATCTGAGCACAGCTTTTATCTCTTGACGAGGCTATTTCTCTTATCAAATCGATAATTCTAAAGTTTTTCTCCGTAGCTCTTCGGAACCAAGCATCTTCGAACTGCTCCTTGGCTAAGGCAAGACGGCTTCCTTCAGGAGGTTTTTCTCTGAGGTGATACTTCCCTGAGAGAAATCCCCCACCCAAAGGACTCCACGCCAGAATACCCAACCCCTCCTCTTTACAAAGAGGCAGTATCTCGCACTCTATGTCCCTTGCTACCAAGCTATATTGAGCTTGAAGACAGATGAATTTATACCAGTTCCCTTTCTCACTAATCGAAAGTGCTTTCATAAGCTGCCAGGCAGTGAAATTGGAAACACCCAGATAGCGCACCTTACCAGACCTCACCAACTCATCCAAGGCAGCTAGAGTTTCCTCTAGTGATGTGTTTTTATCCCAAGAATGAATAAAGTAAACATCAATGTGATCGGTCTGAAGGCGGCACAGACTTCTCTCTACCCCTTGTATGATATGAAGACGGGAATTACCCGAATCGTTTGGATTTGGTCCCATGGGATTTGAAACCTTTGTGGCTAGGACTACTTTGTCTCTTCTCGGCTTTAACGCACGCCCGATAATTTCCTCGGAAAGACCGGGGGTTCCTCCATAAACATCGGCCGTATCAACAAAATTGCCTCCTTCTTCTAGGAAGTGATTAATAATGAGCTTGGATGTAGCCTCATCTGTCTCCCTCCCAAAAGTGGCGGTTCCAAGCACAAGTTTGGAAATTCGCACTCCCGTGTTCCCCAGATAGTCGTATTGCATTTTCTTTTCCCTAATAGGAACAAAGTACCTTCGTGGCACCTCTACGACAATCACTAAGTCTCACTTCCATCATTCCACTCAAATTTTAATCTTCGGCTCCGCTTCATCCAACCTTTATGAGGGTGGTATTTTAGGGGCTGATCATTACAAGAGCCCCCTGAGGAACTCAAGGCATTTCGGGAGTTCTCTCTCAGCTGGTTCATTGTTCAACTCGCACTCAATAGCCAAGTAATCATCATAGTGTATTTCTTTTAGGGTCTCAATTACGCGTTTGAAATCAATGTGACCTTTATTGGGCAAGCGTCTATTGCTGTCACATATGTGAACATGCCCGATATGATTCTTGGCTATCACCATCGATTGCATGGGATCTTTCTCTTCAATATTCATATGAAATAGATCTATGACGACCATAATGTTGTCGCTATTTACACTCTCACAAATGCCCAGAGTCTCTTGCACGGTTGTGGGCCACAAAGTCTGAAATCTGTTAACTGGCTCCAAGAACAGAGTCGATCCAGTCTGCTCGGCAAACCCTGCAATTTCTCCCAAGAGCTCTATCAGTAGTGCTTTTTCTAATTCCTGTCTCGGGTAAAGAGGAGACAAATCAGGTATTCTTGGAGACTGACTCCATCCCATAGTTATTCCCACTAAAGGAGCGTAGATAAGGCCCTTTGCTCCTACTTCAGATGCTAGTTCCAGAAGTCTCTTGATATCAGCAATTGCAGCGTTACGGTCACATCTACTACTTGCTAAGAGACATCCTTGTGCACTACCACAAATCGTACTTGGTTTTACTCTGCTCTCACAACTTATTTTCTTTATTTCTTCTTTTCGATCACCCAAATCTTCCAATTCTCCATTGAGCTCAATACCGTCAAAACCCTCTTTTTCTAAGAATTCCCATTTTTCTGCATAGCTTTTACCCGGGACTAATCCTTCTTGACAAGAAATCTTCATCTAGTACCTCCATCTCATTCAGAAAGTAGAAAATCACCAACCACCATTCCTTCGCACTGAAGGGGATAGGGAACATTCGCTAAGAACGCAACTGTTGGAGCTACATCTACAGTTCTCATAGGAAAAGGTCTTCTGTAGTTCTTTCTTACACCGGGTCCCGACATCATAAACATAGCCTGAACTGAACAACCACCATACTGTGCTGTCGGAAGATACGAATGGTGTCGGCCAAATTCAGGACCCTTAACCACAGATTCAAAGCCCTTTTCTGGTATATCAGTTGGGTCTATTCCTGTAATACCATTAGCGAATTTGTTTGTGTAGCCCTCCTTGAAAAAGTAAACTACGTCGCCTACCCTGTCTCCTCCCTGCCCCAGGATTCTGGCATCTTCTTTACGTAAGGCTAAGCTAATAGGTCTTTCTCCTGTGTTCGGGTCTGTAATTGAGATAAGGATATCAATCACTCTTGACCTTAATCTATCATAATCGGCAGGATCGACTATACCGGAAGGATCTCTACCTTTTAAGTTTATCCAGATATTCTGGGTAACATAGTTAATGCCAGAAATGATTTTACTTTTCGTTAAATCAATCACTAAGCGTCCTTTCTGATTCTTCTTGTAGGTGATTAGACCTTCCTTCCTCAAGAAGAACTCTATCATAACACGATTCTTGGTAGGAATCGCTCCATGGTCCGATAATACTATCGTTACTGTATGCTCGTCTACACAATTCTTTATTATTTCTCCTATCATTCTGTCCAGAATCTGGTAGATTTCCTTGATTTTCTTCCAACTCTTGGCTGCCTTGGCAGGATCATAGGTAGGAGAATCTGAAAAAATACTGTTTAATTCATCGTGATGCACTCCGTCGGGGGCATGTATTTGAGTAAATAAGATATCCCAGGGATATTTCTTGGTAAGAAAACTGCAGGTTTCTACAATTCCCTTAGCCATATCTGGAACCGTTTCATACACTTGGCATAGGGGAGACTTGCGACTAATATATTGCTTTTCCTCTTTCCTTCTCGTCTTATCGAGAGTTTCGGTAGACAGGAGATCGTCAATTAAATCACCTGCTATGCTAGAAGGAAACGTCCAACCGTTCAGATTGAATATGGGAGTTCGATCAATAGTAACTACTTTGCCGTCCGGTGCAAGATCAGTCAGCCTTAGTTTGAAGGCACCTTCAATCTTTGTATTCAATTCTTCCCGAACAATCATATTTGCGTAGATTTTTTCACTAATAGTTGCCAAAAACTTCTCAGTTATCCAATCGGTGCTTTCTCCTATTCCCAAGATGGCAATACTATTGGAAATATTCTTCTCTCGAGATAGAATTACGGTATCATAGTGACTGCTGGCTCTGGCAAGAACTAGCAAGAAATAAGGAATAGGTTCACTCGATGCTGTTCCCTCCATAATTTTATGGGTAACCCAATCATCATTGAAGTTATAGAAGTATTGCCCAGCGGCATCCACACAACTCTCGAGTGGTGGCATATTCGAGGAGGGCATGTTTTGCCAGCCAAAGGCCTTAATGACATTCAGCTTAATGTCATTATTTCCTTTCGATGAGAATCGGCCGTGATTACTGAGCCGCGATACTGGTGATGAATGAGGGCCCGTTCCATCAACAACAATCCCTTTTCTGATGTTTGGTGGCCAGCAGCCTGGAAAATTCACTAAGAGTACTTTCTTATCGGCTTTTTCAGCGCTCTGCCATAGATACTCCGCTTTAGACAACTCATTCATGTAATACCTGGTACTAATATTGCAGATTTCAGGAAACAAGTTTTTCGTCATGTCGTAAACCTTATCAAAGGTATCTCCTTCTATATGAAACCCAAAAGAATTAATTCCATGGGTCTCGGGAAAAGCCCCGGTCGCTATTGTTGTCCAATTGGTTGGAGTATCCACCTGAACGACCGGTATCATAGTGGAAAAAACGCCACTCTTCATCAGTTGGCTGAAATTAGGAAGCACTCCTTCTTTGTAGAATCTAAGCATGAGTTCTGGTATCATGCCGTCCAGTCCGATTAGCACGATTTTCTTTACCTTTATGTTCTCGTTATCCATCTATCGAGCCTCCAGTATCAAAGTCATTCAAAAATTCACTTTTGTATCCCAAAACCATACTATAGCTTCCTCTTTGTTTTTGCTAAAGAATTCACTATATCTTATTTTAAGGCTTTTAGAGGAAACTCTAACTATTTAGGCTATATTCTCTCTCTTGAATGAGTCTACTCTTCTAAGCAACTAACAAATCATCGGTGTCAGTTTTTCTTCAGATGTCTCCTGCAACTGAGGTTACTTTCGTCCGTACCTAACTGGTCGAGTAGGGAAACAAACCTATGATGGAGGTCCTTAGCTATTTCCCAGTTCTCAAAAATAATGTTATTCGACTGAGTTGGATCATCTTTTGTGTTATAGAGCTCTGCCGGACTACTAGCATCACTGTACAGAAGAGTCCATTCTTTAGTAGTAATAGTACTGGGCTGAGGCTCTTTTATTTTTCTTTCCCAGTCATCAACTATTCTGGTTTTCTCCCCAGGTCTGTATAACGGCAAAGAAGTGACTACGGACTCGCGCAAAACCTCGTTTTTGCCCTTGAGCAAAGGAACAAGCGATTTTCCTTGTACACTACCGGGGATTTCCACTCCAGCCAATTCCAGAATAGTGGGCATAATATCTACCGAAGAGACCATTGCCTCGTTTTGGTCTGACTTTAAACCCGGGACGTATATCAAAAGCGGAATTCTAGTAATCTCCTGGTATAAAGGCGATCGATACCACCATCCCTGTACCCTACCTCGCCCTTTCTCTCTTGATTTGCCAAAATATCCATGTTCGCCGAAATAGAATCCGTGGTCGGAGGTAAACAAGATTGCCGTATCTTCCCAAATCCCCAATGCTTTGATTTTGTCCAACAATCGTCCTATCCACCGGTCCACCATCGTTATCTCCCCACGATAGCAGGCATGAGCAAGAGTAATGTCTTCTTGTTTTAGTTCGGTTTCACGCCAGTCCCAATAACAGGGATACGCACAAGGCTGACCATCGTAACTGGAATAATACTGTCTTGTGTACCAATGAGGAGGATCCCAAGGTTCATGAGGATCCCAGGTGTCGACGTAGAGGAAGAATTTCTCCTTATGATAGTATTCCAGACATCTCTCGGCGGCCATCATTGTCTTCGGAGCACAATAGTCCTCTTCAAATCGCCGTTCAGAGTTGATCCTTGGACGTTCCAGCCCTTGACCAGAAGCCCACACGAAGTCTTCAAATCCGCGATCATAGCAGTGACCATTCCTTACAAGAAAGGGGACATCAACAGTTGCTATTGTAATGTAACCTACTGCTTGAAGAATCTCCGCCAGGATATTCTTGTCTTCTCTGGGTAGAGGTGCCCATCCCAGATAGGTAAAGGTATATTTTCCTGTGAACAAATCCGCCCGATTAGGCAGAGTAGGGAACGAAGCAGCATAGCAGTTATTGAATTTGACACAGGTCTTGGAGAATTGATCCAGATAGGGTGTCCTAATGCTGGCGTTGCCATAGCAACCAAGATGATCTTGTCGAAAAGTATCCGACACAATGAGAATAATGTTCATTACTTCATCTCCTGGTACAAGATTGCTTTCTCTATAAAGCGAATTTTGCCATCCTTTGAGAGTGGTCTTCTGGAAACACCACTAGGGTTTGACTCATCATAAACGTTGAGTATCTCCTCTCTTTCCGTCAATTCATGTTTGGTTTTCTTTTCGGCTCATTCGTATGCTCCGTACTCTTCCACCGCCTGAAAGAAGGCAAGTATGTTTTCCCAGGGTACCTCCGGTTCCAGAAAATGAGTAGGGGCTATTAAGAGGCCCCCTCCTTTTCCGACCGTCTCGATTCGCTCCTTTACTACTGCTCTTACCTCTTCTGGACTCCCAAAGGGCATAGTGGTTTGAGTGCCAACTGTGCCCCAAAAAGCGAGGTATTCTCCGTATTCTCTTTTTAACTTTGCCGGGTCCATAGCTTCGGGTTGGACAGGATTCAGTACCTCAATCCCTATCTCGATGAATTCCGGAATCACTTTCTCTATATTGCCATCACTGTGATAAGAAATAATAATCTCGGGGTTGACTTTTTTCGCCGTACGAATAATGCTGCGCATTCTCTCCTTGAACCATTTTCGCCACATCTCTGGACTCATGAACATACCTCTCTGAGTACCCACATCATCACCAAGCCAAATATTGTCCACTCCCGCTTCAGCCAACCGTCTTATCTGGAACTTTCGCATCTCGGTAATATAGTCCAGAAGATATTCTGCAAAAGGTCTGTTGTCAACAAAATCAACAAAGAGTTTGTTCATTCCTGTTAGTTGCCAACTCACCTCAAAAATGCTCGGAATTAGCCCAGCTGTGACACAAAGTTCTCTCTCGTGGAATTCCTTTACTTCCTTCTCGATATATCTATGTCGATACCCAGCTTCATAATCGCTGAAAGGGTATTCCTTTAGTTCCTTTACGGTCTTCAGATTACGCATGGGATAGACAAAACCAAAAAGATGCGAATGTTTCGGTTCTTTGGAAGTAGTGGGAATATGCCCTACTCCCCACTCTTGGTTAATCCAGGGAGAGGAAGGCTGTCCTCCTCGTACCCATTCGTATTTGGCGGAAGGCAATTCATCCTTTTCAGTCTCTTCTGGCTCAAAGTTGTGGTCGATCCAGTTGCCATAAGGTGACTCACCTAAATAGGCAGAGAAATTTCGCCTTTTTCTCGTGGATCGCCACCTAACCATTCTCATTTCGCAACCAAAATAGTCCAAAATGTCCAAAGATCCCGTCTTTTCTTTTATCAATTCATATATTTGAGGGGTCCAAGAAAAATCCTTTGGTACCCTGTCCGGTTTTTCTCTTCTCAAAGCCTTAACGGCTCTCTCTCGAGGACTCATCTTATTTTCCATCTTGAGCAACTTCATTCATTTTCACCCCACTGGGCCCGGTTTCAAACCGTTTACTATGTCAAAATATCCCGTACTACTTTTCCCTCGCTCTGAGCAGGAGAGGAAATACCCAATAGATGAGAGACTGTGGGAGTAACATCGGTTAGCCAGATAGCCCCACTTCTCCTGTATCCTCTTTTTACTCCTGGACCAGCAAGAATGAGAAATGCCTTATTGGTGCAAGGTCCTAGACTAGCTGTGGGGAGATATCCACCGTGAGTTCCACGGCCGACCTGCTGCGAGACCAGCATTGTTTTTTCTTGTTGTCCTAGCTTTACTCCCCGAGGAATCATATTCGATTGTTTGCGATTATAGCCTGCTCGAAAAGAATAGAAAACGTCGGGAGCTCTTTCTCCCCATTGGCCTAGCAGAACTGCATCATCTTTATTAAGAGCTAGAGCAATAGGGCACTCTCCTGTTTCTGGGTCCCTTAGACTATAGAGAGTAGATATTACCCGATTACAGACAGCTTTGTATTCCTTGCCAGAAGCAACTATACCCTCTGGGTCTCGTCCTTTCAGGTTAACCCAGATATATCCTATGGGAAAACCAGGTCGATTATAGGCTTTTGTTTTAGACCAATCGACGGTTAGCAATCCAGATTTCTTATCTTTCTTGCTAACAAGGAATCCTTCTTTTGCTAAAACCTCATTTATTGCAATTGTCTTACGCGTTGGAATGGCAGCGTGGTCCGAAATAACCGCAATAAGCGTGTTCTCATCAGCACATTCTCGGATGAGACGACCGATCCACTCATCACAAACCCTGTATTGCTCTCGCATGATCTTCCAATCGATTTCCGAATGGCCAGGATTATGATAAGGAGAAGTGGTATCAATTCCCTCAAATCCCACTTCATGACAGAACTCGTCCTGCACATGAATCTGGGTGATGAGAATTTCCCAGCCTGAGCGCTCCTTCAGATACCTGGCTACATCAGCCAGGTAGTTAGCAAACTGAGAGACGTGTTCAAAATAGATTTTGTTATATTTAGGTGAATTTGGTGATATGGGATAACCTTCGTGGCCACTGGCATAGGGCCCAATTTTCTCCGTGATTTCCTCTGCTAAATAAGAAGGATCAGTCCATCCAGTTGTTTTATGAAGAGCGGTACGATACAATTCGAAACGCCTACCATCAGAGGAGAGTTCATTCAAACGAAAGCGAAATCCTGTACGATTTCTGCCATTTACTGTAGATACTTCTTCGTAGATCCAATCACTCCAATCCCCAACTCGAAGTGTCGCCACACTACTGGCTAAATCCTTCTCTCGACAAACATGCACCTTCCCATCCTCTTGGTTCGGACTGTTTGCAATCAGTAGATAATAGGCAGGATTCCAGCAAGATTTAGGTTCGGGCGCACTCTCATCAGGTTTTAGAACCTCCAGCCAGGCCTGCCAGGTATCGGCTGCCTGAGGAGGTTCGACAAAATTACTTGGGATCTTTACCTCAAAATAAGAATCATTCGAAGATTGGGAAAGACCCTTCCAATTCTTTGCTTTTCTCAGAGTTATCTCGTAACGAACTGAGTTAGCGGATACTTTGGAAACTCCCGAAACAAAGTGAACGGATGGCCCTAAGATCCAACTTCTATGTCCCCAAGGTGAGGGTCCCCCCAGAAGAATACCTTTCTTCATAGTGGATGGCCAGCTGCAAAGATAGTTTAGAACCAGACACTTCTTGCCCACCCTTTCAGCAGCATCCCAGATAAATTCAGCTTGACAGAGCTCGGTTGCGTCAAGATCCACCGTGGAATGACCTATGTCCAGTGGCTCAGCAGGCAAGTGCACAGTGAAACTGGTAATGCCGTGAGTACCTGGCCAGGCACCTGTTGCGATAGTCACCCAGTTAGTAGGAGTATCTACCGGGATGCAAGGTAAAGCTTCCATAAAAGCTCCCTGTTTCATGAGCTTGGTCATATTTGGAATGCTGCCTTCATCTCGAAATTTCTCCAACATATTGGGCATCGCTCCATCAAGTCCGATAAGCATAAATCTTCTAGCTTTCATTCAACCTTGTCCTTTTTACATCATTGTGGCTTTTTTTCCCCTTTCAGGACAGATTCGTTTGACCTTAGAGTGAAACTCCTCTAGAACCGGTCTTTCTCTATCAAGTCTCTCGAAGGAAAGGAAAAGCTAGAACCATTTCTCTTCAGGCTTTTCTTGAACGATTATCTCTTTCATAAAAGCGACAGCTTTCTTGAATCCTTCTCTAACAGACATTAACATATCTTCATGCTCAAAACTAAGCACGTAATCATATCCAACAAACCGTAAGTATCTTACGATATCCTTCCATACTCTATAGTCATGCCCGGTCCCGATAAGGGAAAATGTCCAAGATCGATTGGCCAGGTCCGTATCAGGTGTGCCATCCAATACTCCCTTAACGGAACAGTTGTCATAGTCGATTCTCGTGTCTTTGAAATGCGTATGATAAATAGCTTCTCCCAGGAATTTAATGGCCCTAACAGGATCTATTCCCTGCCAGAATAAGTGACTCAAATCAAGATTAGCGCCAATGGTTTCCCCTACTTCTTTACGCAATCGTATCAATGTAGGAGGGTTGTACACCAAACAAGTGACCATCATTTCCAGGCATATCTTAACATTATGTTCTTCTGCGAAACGAGCCATTTTCTGCCAATAGGGAATGCATTTCTCATTCCATTGCCAATCCAATATTCCATCATCTCTATAATAAGGCATCCAGTAGGGCATTTTTTCATTCTCAGAAGCACCTGGCAATCCGGAAAAGGCAACTATCCGATTGACCCCTAGCAACGAAGCTAATCTGATGACTGATTGCAGTGTCTTTGTGTGTTTTTCAGCGAGTTCTTTTACGGGGTGAAGAGCATTACCCCAGGGGGAGTTCAATGCGCTGATGAATAATCCTCTTTGCTCAATTGCTTTTTGGAACTTTTTTCTCGTTTGTTCATTCTCCACCAATTCTTCCAACTTGTAGTGCTTGTCAAAAGAAAAACCACCATATTCAATGGCTTCAACGCCCAAATTAGCAATAAAATCCAGCATTTCTTCAAAAGGTAGATTCACAAAAGTAGCTGATAAAGCTCCGATTTTCATCTTTTCCTCCTTCTAACTATTTAGTTTCCTTACCGATTTGTCTGAATCATTAGGATATCTCTTCCCCTAATTTGCGAATAAACTCACGTGACTGTCCTATCTCTTTTGTATCTTTACAACTGAGGACGACATCGATCGAGCCCTCGTACTTTATCTTCTTCAGAGCTCTATAGAAGTCTTTAAAGTTAAATTTACCTTTTCCAGGTGGTAATCTGTCATTTTCTGAGAAATGAATCATGCTAATTAAGTCGCCTAATTCGATTACCTCCTCATACGGATCTCCTCTTAGATTGTAGACATGATGGGTATCATAGATTATACTGAGTTCTTCGTCGGTTCTCTCAATGAACGTCTTCGCCTCTTTATAATCAACAAGAACAGTTCTGTCGTATGGCTCGAACTCCAAGGCAAGTCGGATATCTTTGTCTTTGGCCTCGGCAATTACAGCAAGTAGATTCTGCCGCATTACGTCCAGAGCTTCCTCCTTGGATATACCCGTGGGAGCAGTGGGCCAGGTGCCCACTACATTTGCCCCGAAGAACTCCGCTGCTCTTATGTAGTGCTGCATCAAACCCTGAGCTAGATCCTTGTACCCCGGATGACTGAGAGGCCAAAAGGGTGGAGTCATGACCGTTGGACTGGCTAGTCCTAATTTGTCCAGTTGGTTTTTCAGGTCCTCCCAATCTTTAATATCGTAGTCGTCAATCATTGACTTTCCATACGAAACTCCGAATTGTATCTCCACGCCATCAAATCCTGCGTCTTTGATAAGTTTGAGCAGTTTATGGCGGTTAATTCCCAGCGTACCCTCATACGGACAAAAAATGATTAGCATGAAAGCCTCCTTGTTAATTTTTTTTGCAATCGTTTCTGGCTGCCTAAATTCTCTCAAAAAGACTAACCCTTAATTGCTCCTGCGGTCATTCCCCGCAAAAACCACTTTTCTAGCACGAGGAATATTATTACTGGCGGTATTGTGACTACCACCGACGCCGCCATTATTCCATTCCAGTCAACGAAGTATTCATGAATAAAATATCTCAGACCCACAGAGATTACCCTGGTCACGTCGCTTCGAGCCAGTGTAGTTGCAAACAAGAACTCGTGCCAGACGGTCATGAAGGATAGCAGAACTACAGTGAGAAACCCGGGCAAGGAAAGAGGAAAAACAATGCGAAACAGCACACCAATACTACCGCATCCATCAATATGGGCTGCTTCTTCAACTTCCACCGGTATTGAATCAAAAAATCCCTTCAAGACAATTATGCAGATGGGAATGACCAGGGCTGTGTCTATGAGCATAAGAGCAGAAAGAGTATCGAGCAGCTTAAATCGCATAAACATAAGGTATAAAGGTATTACTATCAGAGTCCCAGGAATCATTTGGGTTATCAGAATCATTTGGGTAATGATTCTCCTCCCTGCGAATCTGAATCGAGAGATACTGTAACCTGCCAGCGTCGAAACTACAGTAGATAATGCAATAACGACCACTGCTACACCCAGTGTATTACCCATCCAGAAAGCTAGGGGTTTCTCTAAGAAGATTTTGATGTAGCTTACGAACTGAGGATTTAGAGGAAAAAAGGTGGGAGGATATTCATATGTCAGTTTTTCTTCTGTCAGAGAGGCGATTACCATCCAGAAAAAAGGGAACAGAGTCAGCGTGCAGACCAGAATAACTAACAAATACACAACCGACGATTTCGAAACCGAGAGGATTCGATACTTAGGTGTTACTTCTTTTTCTTTCACGGACCGCATCTACATCTCCTAGTCCACGTAAACATAGCGCAAATAAATAATACTAAAAGCCAGGCTAATAACTAAGGATATTACACCTATTGCAGATGCTCCAGCAAAATCAAAAGCTTGAAAAGCTTGTTGATAGGCTTGAATAACTAGGGTGGCAGTGGCTTTTCCCGGACCGCCGTTGGTCATAATATAGATAATGTCAAAGTTTCTCATCGTCCATATGGTAAACAACAAAATCACCACAGCAGTTATAGGTTTCAGTTGAGGCATGGTAATATGCCTGAAGAGTTGCAGTGCATTACCGCCGTCCATCCTAGCTGCCTCATATAGCTGCTTGGGAACGGTTTGGAGTCCTCCCAGAAGAGTCACCGTAGCAAAAGGAAATGTTTTCCAAATAGTGGTAAATATCACGGCTAACATAGCTACATTAGCGTCCATTAACCAGCGGACTGGCTGCCTTATCAGACCAAATCTCATCAAGATATAGTTTATAACTCCCCATTGAACATTGTACATATATATCCATACCATGCAGGCAACGACTCCAGGCACCGCCCAGACGATTATGATCAACGATCGCGCAATTCTTCTTCCCTTAAAGCTCATATTCAAAAGCAAGGCTGTGAGTAATCCAATCGCATAGGCACCGGCAACGGACCCCATTACGTAAAACATAGTATTCTTCAAAATCAGCAGGAACTTGGGATCCGAAGCCATCCGGACAAAATTGGACAATCCAACGAAGTGTGAGCCCGCTTCGGGTCGCAAAAAATGGAAGGAGGAAAAACTCAATGAAATCGCCTTTCCGATAGGATATAATATGAAGATTGTTATCAAAGCCATTCCCGGTGCCAAAAGCAAATAAGGTTTCAGCGTACGAACGTTCACAAGTTTTCTCCCTATCTGATTATCAGACCATAAAAGAGGAAGAATCAGGGCGGGAGGTGCCGGTCGAACCTCGACCTTACCTCCCGCCTCTCTTAGATTACCTCTCCTCTATTCCTTCTCTTTAGCCCACCTTACCAAATCCCTTTGTGCTTCATCCATCACCTGCTCTATAGGTCTGGATCCCGTGAGAGCCTCAACTAAGTAAGGAGTTAGCCGAGCCTCGATCTCAACACTATATTTTTCGAATCCAGGAACAACCGCTGGCTCTGAGTAGTTCAACTGCTCGACGATGACCTCCATCCACGGGTTCTCTGCTAATACCTTCTCCGGCATACGGCCTGTAGCGTACGGCTGCTTGGTCAGTTCTGTAAATTTGTATCCCCACTCGTCTTGAGACATGAATTCCAGCAGTTTAAAGGCCCACTCCTTCTCCTTGAAATTCTTGGGAATTGAATAGAAGCAAAGAATAAGGCCCCCGTTATGTTCTCGAGTGGGAACCAGTGCCACTAGTATTTTGTCGTAGAGCTCGGGGTTTTTGTCCAGGAAAACATTCTTTATATGGGGAGCATCGTGAATCATACCAACTTTTCCAGCCCAAAACATGCCACGAAGTCTCGGTTGTGTTTCAACTATGGGAGCAAGCCCTTCCCGGAAGAATCTTTTTGAATACAACAAGGCTGCGATAACTTCTGGTGAGTTTAGCGTAAGGGTTCCATTTACTGCGTAATTTCCTCCATATCCTTTGGTCCAGAATAGGATGTGTTGGAATAGTGAGGAACCTGCGCCGTGAATCCGTTCTCCCATACCGAAAAGGCCTTTTTCCGGATTGGTTATTTTCTTGGCTGCCTGGTAAAGTTCTTGCATATCTGTAGGTACCTCGAGTCCCGCTTCGTCCAGCAAATCCTCTCGGGCAAAAAAGATCGATGTGCTCACCTGGTTGGGCATAGCTATTGTGTTTCCTTGTGCATCCTTGGAGTAAGCAAGCGAACTGGGAAGCAGCCTTTGGGGAATGTCAGTTTTGGCAATATAATCATCAAGGGGTTCAAGCAACTCCGTTGCCGCAAATTGGCCAAGGTTTCCAATCCAGCTAAAGACAAGTCCTGGTGGGTCAGGACTGGCCAGAGAAATGAGTTCTTGGTTTGTCAGATCCTCCCAAGGAAAAGCAACCGCAACAACATCCACATTGGGATATTTCGCCTCAAAAGCTGCTTCAATACTTTCATGCCATTCCTTGTATCCGGCCTCGGTCCACCAATGACCCATCCAAGGTATTTTGATCTTTTCCGCAGCGATCGACGGCCCTATCAAACCGAGAGCTAACAGGCAGGCAACAATAAAGCTACACATTATTCTCTTTTTTATCATTTTGACTCTCCTTTACTTACGTTTACTTCTACTTCCTTCCACATTTCCTTCCCGGAACTTCCTTTTATCCTTAACCGGATAGATAGACCTACCTTTTCACCTCCTTTCAAGACGATTTCCGGTCTTATTTCTCATATATGGGCATGGCTCTTCGAAGATGTAAACGAGACTGCCCCAAAAGAATACTGCTGATGCTTGCTCACACAACATTCAGCTAATCAAAGATCTCTCATACCCCAGAGGAAAGATCCTCAAGTACTTTAGAATATCTGTTTTTGAAAAAATCTCGTACAATAGACGAATAAGGCATCTTTTCAGAAACCTCGCAGTCGGATAACGAGGATCTCATCACTTCGATATTGAACCCTCTTGTCTGCAATGCCCTCTCAAAAAAAGCCAGATTCTCTCCTCCTTGAAGGAGATCTACAATCTCATTGATAATTAATTGGCATTCTAGAGATATCCTATGATTGTTGTGCCTGGATGCTCTGTAGAGGAGCACATATATCTCAGGAAAGATACTACTAGGTCCAGAAACCACTCCTTGTGCTCCCATGAGAAGCGCAGAATAAGCCAGGCTATCGCAGCCAACAAGGATTGTCAGCTTGTTCTTTAAGGGGAGAAACCTTTGAAAATCGATGAGGTTAGGATTGCTAGTTTTGATTCCAGCTAGATTCTGGTGACTTCGAGTCAAATTCTCTACAATGGAAGGAGTGATTCTATTATTTGCCAGCTGAGGGATATCGTAGAGGAAAAAGGAACAGTCCGTAAAGGTATCCAAGACTTTTCTAAAATAGTTCTCAATCTCATCTTCTTGAATACGATAAAACAAAGGAGGTAGAAGAGCGACTCCACTTGCTCCAGAGTTTTGAGCGTGTCGAATAAGATCCTTTAGTCTCGGTTGCTCCATGTGACTAGTATGGACAATTACCGGTACTCTGCCATCCACGTGCTCTATGACTATTTCCGTAAATCTCTTACGATCCTCAATTGGGAGAAGTAATCCTTCACCCGTAGTGCCGAGGATAAACAGCCCATCGATACCTTTATCCACAAGGAAATCTATTAATCTCTTTGTTTCTTCGACATTTATCATCGCGCTCTTTCTTTGTAAAGGTGTCACCATAGCTACTACAACACCTTCGATCTTTCTATGCATTTATTCCTTCTTCTCTGTAACCCATCCTTTCAGAAATAGCTTCGCTAGCTTCTGTAACTGACTTCGATATTTTTTGTATCCTTGCCTTATCGAGCCTTTGAGCAGGGCCGGATACACTTATAGCAGCAAAAACCTCCCCCCTATGGTTCCTTATCGGAACACCTACGCAGCGGATCCCTTGCTCGTGCTCTATGTTGTCAATCGCATAGCCTCTACTTCTAATTCTCTTTAGCTCCTCCTTGAGCACTTGTGGGTCTGTGATAGTGTTCTTGGTGAACCTTTCTAGACCCTCTTTTTGAATAATTTCATCTATTTTTTTTTCGGGTAAAAAGGCCATTATCGCTTTCCCTACGCCAGTACAATGGAGAGGAACTATTTCTCCAAAAACAGGGTGAGACCTAAGCCTTGCAGTTGACTCGACACAGTCTATGTACACTATTTTCCCTTTTTCCAGAATCACCAAATAAGTTGTCTCATTAGTAGTCCTGCTCAGGTCATACAAGTAGGAATAGGCTATTATCCTAATCTTAAGTTGCAACTGAACAATATTGCCTAGCTCAAAAATCCTTAACCCTAGGCGGTACTTTTTGTTCTCCGGATTTTGGTCAACAAATCCGCCGCTTTTGAAGGTGGAAAGGATTTGGTAGATCGCACTCTTTGGCAAGCTCATTTCTCTGCTTAGCTCAGTAACTCCTGATTCGTTCTTTTTTTTACCCAAAGCTTCCAGAACTTGCATGGCTTTCTTCAGAGATTTCATTTTGTTCAGCTATTTTGAACGATGTTCACTATTATAGTATATAAGAAACAGATCTTTTGTCAAGAGGCAAAGTATGAAAGCAGTATGGTAGTTAAAAAACATCGATTATCTTGCTTTGAATTCTTATCGGAGGCTCAATAACGACGATAAGATCATAGCTCTATACATGGTCCTTGCAGTCAGGCCTGAGCCTCGTGCAGGAACCATCATTGAGCCAGAGGCGTCCTCGCTTTGGTTGTCTCTTAAGAAACTTTAGGGGTCTCTAAGACTTTTCCTATCATCTTACGTCTCTTCAACGGGCTTAAGAGTTTCCCTGGGATGCCTCCTTGAGGATTGCATTATCCAGGGAAAGATCTGCCATTAGCTTTTTGAGCCGGGTATTCTCCTTCTCAAGCTCTTTCAGTCTTTTTACTTGCTCAATCCTCATACCCCCGTATTCTCTGCACCAGCGGTAGTACGTTTGTTTGGTCACTACTATCTTCCTAGCAGCCTCATCCACGGTGGATCCTTGACTAAGGAGAATCTCCGCTTCCCGGAGCTTCTTGATGACCCTCTCTGCCGTGTAGCTTCTTCTGGCCATTTATATCCCCCCCTTTTCTTGGTCACATTCTAACATAATAACTGGACCGATTCCAGGGGGCAGGTCAATGTCTCTTTCAAAATGTCATCTTCTGTCAGTGATGCTATTATTTTATCGTGATATTCATCTATTGATTTATTTGCTATGAGATAAAGGATTATGTCCTATGATTTCTGTAAAATTGAATGACATTGACAAAAAGGCCATCATTCCACCAAGATAAGGAAAAAAGGTTCACAGACCTTATCAATAAGAAGGAAGTAATGGCCAAGGAAAAGAATAGCAAAGAACTGGACGAATTGCAGGTCTCTCTTCTGGATGACAAGACCTTTCTAAAAAGAATAATAGAGACCTTTTGCCAGAGGCTACTCGAGGAGGAAATAACTCATCACCTTCAGGCTGAAGCCTACCAACGCACAGACAAAAGACGTGGCTATGGCAATGGCTATAAGCCGAGAGGATTAAGAACCCGAGTAGGAAAATTAGAACTTCTCCTTCCTCAAGATAGAGAAGGAGAGTTTCAGACAGAACTATTTAGAAGATACCAGAGGAGCGAGAAGGCTCTGGTGGTATCTGATGACCACCAGGGGCTTCGCTCTGCCCTGGACAGATACTTTCAAGGAGTAGAGTGGTAAAGGTGTCGGTTCCATTTCCTCCGTAATCTCCTGGATCTTGTGCCGAAGAAAAAAAGGAAAGAGATCGCTGCCGAGGCCAGAAGCATCTTCGATAGCCCCGATTTATACTTCGACAACTTGAGAGTGAGGGAGCTAGTAGAAAAGTATAAAAAGATTTATCCAGACTTTAGTCAAAAACTGGAAGAGGAAGTTGAAGAAACTCTTTCTTGTTTTCGCTTTCCTTCCTCTCACAGAGAAAGGATTAGGACTACTAATTCTCTGGAAAGATTTAATCAGGAGACAAAAAGAAGAACTCGGGTGATAAGAATCTTCCCCAATGGGAAATCTTGCATTCGTCTTGTCTCTGCCCTGTTCATAGAGCAAAGTGAGGAATAGTTAACCGGAATGTCAAGTTAGTAAAGCGTTTCGACAACTGGCGGAGAGGGTGGGATTCCTTCTCTCCCCTCGTTTTACTCGTCCTCCGGAGCCGGCCGGTCTCGCTGACGTTCGCTACCCTCGCTTTTCATCCACAGGATGCGCTCGACTCGGCTTCGAGCCCTTTGTTCTTTCTTTCCCCCTCGCCCTCTCCCGTCGGGGAAGAGGGAGACGAGCAACTAGCAACCAGCGACAAGCAACGAATTCTTGGCGGAGGGACTGGGACTCCTTCTCCCCCGTCGCTTCGCTTCTCCTCCGAAGCCGGCCGGTCTCGCTGTCGTTCACTGCGTTCACTCTTCCTCCACAGGAGGCGCTTGACTCGGCTTCGAGCCCCAGCGGATATTGAAAACTGGCGGACGAAATTGCAACCAATTCGAACCATTGGTGAAATAACCGCCCATATCAAGATACTTCCCGCTCGCCAGCCCTATTTATATCAAAAACTATCCCAAAAAGCAACCCAACTGCGTCTATTGAGGATGACCTATGGTCAAATAGCCGAAAGTTTACACATCAATAGAAAAACCGCAACAAAAGCTTGCGAGTATCAAGGGAGGTAAACCAATGTTCTGGCCACACACTGTCCCGTCATTGCGGGCATAATACTCAAAAAGTGTTGCTATTTTTGAGTATTATGCCCATTGCGAGGAACGAAGTGACGAAGCAATCTCATATACCCAAAGGAGAGATCTGGGTTCAAGTTCGTATCTTACGCGAAACTGACAAGGCTATATTGATTGATAACGGTATCAAAATCTGGATCCCGAAGGCGCACATAAACGCAATAAGACTAAGAAACAACATCTTCGAGATCTACGTTAAAGAGAGCAATCTTGGATAATACCTGGATTTGATTTAGGGTGTTGTAATTCAACAACTATAGTTGCAGCTCTTGGAGTCGCAATGATTAGGTATTGCACCTTCAAAACCGGTCGTTGTCACGTAAAAAGTATTCGATTTATGTAAAGGCAGGGATACAGCAGATAACTCGGGCGAAGTAACCGATTGTTATATCTCAATAATGATTTTTCTTACAATATCCCATGCCATCTGAGCATTATCCTCAGATATTCGGATAGCTTTTTTACGGTGTTCTACTGCGGGATGAATTAGATTTCTAAAACCTCTAAGTGCATGTGATAAATGAAATAATTGTTCTTCTATTATTTTTTCCTTATTGGCAACATACAATAGATTGTTCAAATCCATTTGAATAACTTTCTTGTTTTTCCCATTTTCTAGCTTGTAAGTTGTCAAACTTTTTGAGCTAATTTTATCTAAAAGTACAGCCTCAATAATACTTCCACTCATTATCAGCGCAATCTTATATGAATTTGTGATTAAAGCTAATGCATTTTCTTTCAAGTCTCTTTCAAGTATTTGCTGCAATTCCTGAGACGACATTTTTTGAAGAGCAGAGATAAGATTTTTGTCATATCCAATTTGCTCTAAATTCTTAAGATTTAACCTTTCGGCTATCGATAGCAGTTCACTTTCTTTTTGTGTATGTTCTTCAATGACGTTTAGCTGTTTTTCAATTTTAGGATTTATTTTGTACACACTGCTAGCTGTATTCAAATCATGATTGGTAATTTTTGTTAAGTATTTTCTCTCCAAAAGTGTCTTTATTAGATCGTTCGCCTTGACAGAGGAGACACCTAAAAACTGTGGAAACTGTCGATATGGACAAATAATATAACCACTGGGACCCCTATGTTTTGAAAACGAGAGTATTTTACTCTGAATCCATAGATTCTCTCGGCTAAATTCTTCCGCTGCTTTTTTTGACTCTAGTAGTTCTTTCTGTTGGACTTCTAACAGTTCTGTAATTCTCTTTAGATTTCTTTCTGAAATATCGTCATTCGGGTTTAGCTTCTGTGCTTCTCTAAGAAGCTGTTGTGCTTTGGTCAAATTTCCTTGCTTTTCATGAATAATACCTAAGTTATTCGCTACCGCTGATGTCATGCCATTTTTATCAACACATAATTGGTAATATTCTTTCGCCGATAGTAAGTCGTCAACTTCAGAATAAGCATATGCTATCTCAAAAAGTACTTCAGAATTTTTTAGATCCTCTTTATTAAATAACTTGGACAATCCGAGAATTTCATGGAATTTTTGTGCTTCAAAAAGTCTTTCAACTACCGGATTTAATATGCTTTTAGCAATTCTTTGTTCTAATAAGTAACATCTGTCTGAGATTCTCTTCTTTAAATCATTGATTATTTTGGTAAAACTTTCAGAATTTGCTTCCTTTATAAAATCCCAACTCTCAAGATAAGTATAGTTTTTTTCAGATACGTTTTCTATATTCTGAATACTGTATTTATAGGCTTTGAAATATCTTTTCTTCTCTTCAGCATTCCATTTCAAACGTTCACAAAATTTTACGTTTCTGGGAAATATTCTATTTGCATATTCTAAATCTCTAACGATTTTGGAACTAATTTTTCCGTTGCCACTTTTGGAATAGAAGAACAGCCCTCTAAGACCTTTAATTCTCCCCAATATAATTTTATCTTTTGTTGCCTTTTCTGTTTCTGATAAAGCTCTTAGAAGGTATTTCTCAAAATCAAAATGTAGCGGAGAATACGGTATAAAAAGTTCAGAATAAATTTCAGTTTCTTCAGGAACATCTTTCAACATTTCGAACACTTTTTTTCCATTGCTTTCTTGTAAGTAACATAGAATCAAACCAAAATAGGGAGCATAGTCTAAATCGTGTTTTATGTCCTCACTTGTTAATTCCTTAAATATTTTTTTCGCCCTTTTTGTAGCATTAATTTCAAGATGGCAATAAGCTTTAATTGTATTTAGTATTTTTAATTCTTCGCTGTCACTTAGCTCAACCTGAGATATAACATTCAAAGCGTCGATAAATTCTTCTTGTTCATAATGAGTTTCTACCTTGATAATCAAGATATCATTAGAAGTAATTCCCTTCTTGGCGATTTCTTCAAATATTGAGTTCCTTTTCGTCGTCTCAGTCTTCCACAAAAGCCTTTCATATAACTTCACACTTTTGGGAAATTTCGACAGCCCCTTTTTTAATATCCTTCTCGCATGATTTATATTTTTTTCTAAATTTGCCAACTCTATGAATGCTTCTTCTATTGGATTGTCAGAATCTACAACATATCCAAAATATCTTCTTGTCTTTGCATCCGATTTATTTGGATTATTAAAATCATTATAGATAACTCCAAGATAATAGTTTATAACTTCATTGCTATAGTCTTTTTTTCTCAACTCTAATAAAGCTTTCTCAGCTTCTGAGAACTTTTTTTGTTTTACTAGACCGATAACTTTGTTTAAGTTATCCATTTTAGAATTTTGTCTCCTTAACTGCATAGTCAAGCAAAGTAAAAGTTAAGCGAAGTGGCGCTTCGCCACGAGTCTAACTTCGGGCGAAACCCGAGTTCCGTTAAGCAAAATTCCGCCGCAGGCGAAATTTGGGTGAGCGAAGTGCAACGAGCGAACCGCATATCCGCTTGTTATGTAATGTAATCGCCTCATTCTTTGTCAGAAATATCTATTTGATAAATAATTTGTATATTCACTGTGTTTATCCAAATAGCCTTTTCTCAACCTTAAAATAAGTTCTTGATAGCTGGTTGATTGAAATTTCACGCCATCTTCTTTACTGATTTCTATGAATCTTTCAATTTCTTCTTTATGTCTTAAACCTGCTCCCCCAAGAGTATCATACCAAAGATACAGTAGCCTAAATCCATTTTTTCCATATTTCCTTTTTAGTCCTAAGATATGTTTGATTAATTGAGCTGGATGAAAGAAGTCAAAATCATTATCATTTGGAGATATTCTTTGTGCTAGCTGATATATATTGGGAATATCGTTCCAAATGCTTTCAAGAGAAATGTATTTCTCCTTTAATCCTTTGGAGTCTGTAGGGTCTCTATGAGAGTACGGTTCTGTAAACTTACACTCAATAGCAAAAACTTTAAAATTGAAATTACTTGAATTTTCAATGATCACATCAATATTGGGACTGAATTGAAATTTCTCATCGATTTCAAATTTTCTTTCAAAAGAGATTGATTCGGGACTTGTATTATCTTTTTTACATAATCCGCAGGCAGATGCAATCATGGAAATTTTTTTTGTCATCCAATACTGAAATACATTTACTGCGAGTGCAGATGATGAATGGAGTGCTTGCATTTTTGCTGGAAAACCATCGTGCTGATTAAGTTCGTTGCCGTCACCTTCACTAAAAGCTTGTTTCACAGTTGAATTCATTGGCAGGAATAAATTTTCATTAAGTTCGCTTGTGTATATTTTTTTCCCACGATCTCCCTTGCTTTTACTGAGGCTAATTCCTTGACTCTTAGCCCATATTTGTTGTTTTGTTTGAATATACTCAATTGCATTCATTTTGTTTCCACTCCTCACAGATTATTTAATAAGGCGATTATTTCATGTAACGATTTACGGATAACAGAAGTTACCGCAGGTAATTTGGGGAAATCTTTGATTTCTCTTTTATCCCCTGCTGTGTGAAGTGACTGGTCTATTATACCGCCAGACTTGGATTATCGTTTCAATCGTTCTACCATCTTCGATAATCCCCGCTTTCTCTACTTCTAGGTGGCCGAGCGTCGTCAACTTTTAAAGCACGCCCTTTGGAACCGCCTACTCCACACATAGTGGCTGAGCCTAGAAGATATACACGTAATTGGCGTTACCGGGACCACCGCCGGCGCCCCTACACCCTTTGTCAACGAAGTAACGCTCAATCCGCCTCGCTACTAATTCGGTAGAAGCATCCCATTGATGCCAATACGAGACGTCTTTGCCATCCCGCTCATGTTGCTGCTTCCGCTTATCAGGTTGGTCTGTAACACCAATTATCCAGCTTGAATATCTCCCTGCGACGTGACCTTCAATTGCGGATATAATCTCTTGTTCAGTCATTACTACCTCCTGGTATTTGTCAGTCATTTGACTTGATATTTCCGACACAAAAAAAGTCTCTGGGAAACAAGGATTTGGGTGAGTGCCGTTAGACACGAACCTTCCATGCTGTGTTAAGCGAAGTTGGCATCCATCATATCTCTTAGATATAATCATACTTTTTGGCATTTTATCACCTTTATAACCCCATTCCTCCAATTACTGAATTTTTTCTGAACAGGGGGGTCTGGCGTTAAGTATTCAATTGGGTTCTGGATTATCTCAATAGTTGGGTTATTCCCTTGTCTTAATCTACTCGCCACATATACGAAATACTTATCTTCTTCTTGTTCTGCTTTTTTCCATTGATGAGGAGTAAGCTCCCAAGTCCCAGCTTCTCCTCTA